>VOFH01001201.1_pt1 | contig 36001 bp, 38 predicted proteins | sample 5384091 | NCBI WGS metagenome assembly VOFH01 (sample SAMN12384727, study PRJNA508395) | human gut metagenome | isolation source: healthy gut G | host: Homo sapiens
TTTATCGCCAAACTTCAAGGCCAGATCCGGTGACGGAGATAAATCAATACCGCTTCGACGAACACGGGTCACTGTACATCCAAAGTTTTTCTGTAAGTTCAAATCACCCAACTGCTTATTTATCATGTCCTTTTTGGTCAATAGTAAAGATTCTATTTCCTGCGTTTTATCCAAAGGCAACTCACCTTCTTCACGCTTGCCAATCAACACGGCAAGCTGATTCAACGACTCTTCGCTACCTACGGCTTGTATATAATCTCCTTCACGCAGCACCGTATGGGCCGTAGGGATGGATATTTCATCATTATGTTTCAGACGTGAAATGACAGCACCCGTCATGGCGCGCGCATTTATCTGCACCAAAGTGCGATCGAACACTTAGCATTAGTAACCCGATAAATGCAAGTAATCAGCTCCGGAAATTGTCCACGACGTTCTATCTCCAAGCGGCGGGCTTCTTTATCTAAATCCACCCGCATAATCTTAGGCAGCAGTTTGACAAACAGAATCACGCCGATTACTCCAAACGGATATGCGATACCGTAAGCGATGGACGCCAGAGGAGAATGGGTACTGTCGATAGCAACAGCCAAACCCGGCGTACTAGTCAGCGCTCCGGCAATCAGACCGACAACACTCGGTGTATCGATATCAAATGCGTACTTCAGTCCGACTGCAGTAAGACAGGCAGAGCAAATAATAAGCATAGTAATAAGAATCAGTGTCTTTCCTTTACTCCTGAAAGAGTCAAAAAATCCGGGACCGGCCTGAATACCGATGGTAAAGATAAAGAGCACCAAACCGAAGTTCCCCAATTCTTTAGGAATGATCACACCGAAATGTCCGAAAAGCAAGGCAATGAAGATAACGGCCGACACATCGAGAGATAATCCTCTGATTTTTATTCTTCCCAGCATAAACCCTAATGCGACAATCAGGAAAAGGGAAAAATAAGAGGAATGCAATAAGTCAGTAAAAGAGGTCGTCGTTACAGGTACACGGACAGAAAACCGCTCAAAGATGCCCCGATACTAACCAGAGTGATCGGGCAAAAAGGAAATCCAGGCTTTAAATCCTATGGATATAGAGACCCTTTTACAGTATGAGCTACCCGGTATACAATTCAATTACAATTCCATGAGTAAATTGCCGGAAATCACTTACCAAGGAATGAGTGGCGAATATTTATTATTCTTGGTTGACGGTGAACGTATAAGTGGTGAAGGTTCGGATCATAACCCCGATTTCAGCCGTTTCAATATAGATGATATTGAACGCATTGAAGTCGTCAAAGGAGCTCAATCCACTCTCTATGCTTCAAATGCTTTGGGTGCTGTGATCAATATCATCACGAAAAGCGCCAACAGACCTTTTACAGGAAATGTAAACGCACGTTATGGCAATAACAGTGGACAAAAATACACTGTTTCAGGTGGAACCAAACAAAACCGTTTTTCTTCTTTCACTACCATATCCCACAGAAGAAGAGATACATACACAATTTCTGATGACAAAGAAACAGAAAGAACAGTCATCAATCCGGACGGTTCAATCACCATCGATAAAAGTGCTAACAGCAGTACCATTCGGGGATATCAGATCTGGGATGCCTCGCAGAAGTTCGGTTATGCTTTTACCGACCAGTTTAGTGCGGAAATAAAAGGAACATATTATCGGAATAAACGCGATAATGCTACGGCTAATGCAAAAACCAATGATATATTTTCAAACTACTCGGTAAATGGTAAATTAAAATATTTGTTTAATGTCAATCACAGGTTGGATCTTTCCTACATCTTCGATAGTTATAGAAAGGATATAGACTATTTTGTAGCAGGATATACCAAAAAGAACTACGATAACTTCGTGCAAACAGCACGTTTGAACTATACCGGAAATTTCAACGACCAACATACATTTACAGCAGGACTGGAGGCCAATCTTGAATATTTAAAACATTATATGTTTAAAGACAGTACCAATTATAACCAGCAATCATACGTGTTCTATGTGCAGGAAGACTGGAAAATCTCCGAGAAGTTCAATCTGATAGCGGGCATACGGACTGATTACCATTCCCAATACCACTTCCGTATGACTCTAAACTATCGGTAATGTATCGGCCGGTAGAACTGTTAACCCTGCGTGTCGGCTATGCACAAGGCTATCGGACACCGACTTTAAAAAGAACTGTATGAAGAATATGACATGGGAGGTCTGGGGATGTTTACCATTCATGGTGATGAAAATCTGAAAGCAGAGAATAGCCAGCAGTTTTCCCTGTCTGCCGAAATTAACAAAGACATCTTTTATGCCTCCATATCCGGCTATTACAATAAATTCAAGAATAAAATTACACTAGCTTATCTTGATAATATTGAAGACAGGAAAAGTATGCCGGACATGAAATACATGAATTCCGACAATGCTGAAAGTATAAGTATGGAAGCTATTGCACGAGTAAAAATGGATTGCGGACTGATGTTACAAGGTTCTTACGCATACGTCCATGAAAAAGAAGAATATAAAGGATACAATTTATCCATGACACGGCCTCATAGTTTAACATTCAATGCATCCTTTAACCGTAAATTCGGTAAAAGTCAATACTTCCGTTTCACTGAACGGGCAGTGGAGTTCCAAATTACACACATACTCCTATTATTCCGTTGACAATACTATAACTGAATATAATTACTCTCCACGTACTATTTGCACCTTGAACACTAGTGCAAGTTTTCCTCGCGGTATCTCTGTGGGACTGGGTATAGACAATTTATTCAATTACAAAGATAAATCTGCCGATTATGGAATCCAGTTACCACAGCAAGGTATCGGCTTTATCGGAACTGTTTCAATTAATCTTGCCGATTTGTTCAGACTATAACGAGAGTTAAACTACATACAAAGCTAAAAATAAGAGAAATGAAAAAGAAAAGTAAAATCATCTTAGGTGTATGCATCGTTGCTGCAGCTCTGATAGGGATGTCCGTATGGAATACCTGGTTCAGTCCTACAAAGATTGCTTTCATCAACTTCCAGACCATACAACAGGGAAGTATATCGAAAGCCAACGACAATTCATCCATCAAACTCAGTGAAGTATCGCTCGACAACCTCGACCGTCTGACCGGTTACGACATGGTATTCATCAACGGAATGGGTCTGCGTATCTTCGAGGAACAACGTCAACAAATACAACAGGCAGCCGACAAAGGTATTCCTGTATATACTTCTATGGCTACCAACCCGGCCAACAACATTTGTAATCTGGACAGCGTACAACAGAATCTGATACGAGGTTATCTGACTAATGGAGGAAAGACCAACTACCGGAATATGCTGAATTATATCCGTAAAGCTATTGACGGTAAAATCTCTTCCATACCGGAAGTGGAAGACCCGGCAGAAAGACCCAGCGACATGCTCTATCACGCCGGACTCACCAACCCGGATGATGAACTGGAGTTCCTCACCGTGGCAGATTATGAGAAATTCATGAAGGACAACCGTCTTTATAAAGAAGGAGCACGTAAAATCATGATAACCGGACAAATGGCTGATGCCACCAGACTTATTAAGGCTCTTGAAAAGAAGGTTACAATGCTTATCCGGTTCAGTCAATGACGAAATTCATGTCATTTATTGACGAAGTGCAGCCGACGCAATCATCAATATGGCACACGGACGCATGGGCGACGATATGGTGGAATATCTGAAAGCTAAGAATATCCTCTTGTTTGCTCCGCTCACCATCAACAGCCTGGTAGACGAGTGGGAAAACGATCCGATGGGTATGTCGGGAGGATTTCTTTCGCAGAGTGTAGTGACACCGGAAATTGACGGTGCCGTCCGTCCGTTCGCCCTCTTTGCCCAATATGAGGATGAAGAAGGATTGCGCCATTCGTATGCAGTACCCGAACGCTTGAAGACTTTCGTATCCACAATCAATAATTATTTGAATCTGAATACTAAGCCGAACAGCGAGAAGAAGGTAGCTATCTACTATTATAAAGGTCCGGGGCAAAATGCATTGACCGCTGCCGGTATGGAGGTGGTTCCTTCCCTATACAATCTTCTGGTCCGCATGAAACAGGAAGGATACAACATATCCGGTCTGCCTGCAAATGCTGAAGAACTGGGTAAAATGATACAGGCTCAAGGCGCTGTGTTCAACTCTTACGCAGAGGGAGCCTTTAATGACTTTATGCAAAAAGGACATCCCGAACTTATCACCAAAGATCAATATGAAAGTTGGGTGAAAGAGTCACTCCGCCCTGAAAAATATCAGGAAGTGGTGGATGCTTTCGGCGAATTCCCCGGCAACTATATGGCGACTAACGACGGTAAATTGGGTATTGCCCGTCTGCAATTCGGGAATGTAGTCTTAATGCCACAAAATGCTGCCGGAAGCGGGGACAACTCCTTCCAAGTGATTCATGGCACTAATATGGCTCCTCCTCATACTTATATTGCTTCCTATCTATGGATGCAACATGGTTTCAAGGCTGACGCACTGATCCATTTCGGTACACATGGAAGTCTTGAATTTACTCCCCAGAAAACAAGTGGCATTGTGCAGCAACGACTGGCCGGATCGCCTAGTTGGAGCAGTTCCGCACTTCTACATCTATTCCATCGGTAATGTTGGAGAAGGGATGATGGCTAAACGTCGTTCTTACGCAACTATACAATCATACCTCACTCCTCCTTTCCTTGAAAGCAGCGTACGCGGTATTTATCGGGAGTTGATGGAAAAAATCAAGATTTACAATAACTCTCAAAAAGAGAATAAAGATCAAGAATCATTAGCTGTCAAAACGCTGACTGTGAAGATGGGAATTCACCGTGATTTAGGTTTGGACAGCATTGCCAACAAACCATATACGGAAGATGAAATCGCCCGTGTAGAAAACTTCGCAGAAGAACTGGCTACCGAGAAAATCACCGGACAACTCTACACAATGGGAGTTCCTTATGAACCGGAACGGATCACTTCTTCCGTCTATGCAATGGCTACAGAACCTATCGCATACAGTCTGCTGGCTCTTGACAAGCAACGTGGTAAAGCGACAGATGCCGTTAGCAAGCACCGCAGCCTCTTTACACAACAGTACTTGACTCCTGCTCGCCATCTGGTAGAAAAGTTGCTCGCTAATCCTGCACTGGCCACAGATGAACTGATTTGTCGTACAGCCGGTATCACCGCACAGGAACTAGCCAAGGCTCGTCAAATAGAGGCAGACCGCAATGCTCCGAAAGGTATGATAGCAATGATGATGGCTGCATCGGCAAAGAGTGAACAATCCGACGAAAAGAAAGCAGGTAAAGGACATCCGGCATCTGTCTCCAAAGAGGGTTCTCCTCATGGTCAAATGCCCGAAAGCATGAAAGAGGCCATGAAGAAAATGGGCGCCAACATGGATCCTGAAAAAGCAATGGAAACGGCTAAGTCTATGGGAGCAAGTCCGGAAGCATTGAAGAAAATGGAAGCCGGAATGAAAGCTAATAAAGAAAAAGCTGCCGGATCTTCTGACAAACAGGGAAACAGTGGAAAGCAAGAAAAGCCTCAAGGTATGGCTGCCATGATGGCCGCTATGGGGAAAGCGACGAAAGAATACAGCAAAGAAGAGATTGAACTAACACTTGCCGTAGCTGAAGTAGAACGTACAATCAAGAATGTAGGTAATTATAAAAATGCACTCCTGACAAGTCCCGAAGAGGAACTAAGCAGTCTGCTCAATGCATTGAAAGGCGGATACACCGCTCCTACTCCGGGCGGTGACCCAATAGCTAATCCGAACGCTTTGCCTACCGGACGTAATATGTATGCTATCAATGCCGAAGCAACTCCAACAGAATCTGCTTGGGAAAAGGGTATTGCTTTAGCTAAACAAACAATTGATACCTACAAACAACGTCATAATGATTCTATTCCACGCAAAGTAAGTTATACACTCTGGTCTTCCGAATTTATTGAAACTGGCGGAGCTACTATTGCCCAAGTTCTTTATATGCTGGGAGTAGAACCCGTCCGTGACGCATTCGGTCGTGTCAGCGATTTAAAACTGATTCCTTCAGCCGAATTAGGACGTCCGCGCATCGACGTGGTGGTCCAGACTTCCGGACAACTCCGTGATATCGCCGCTTCCCGCCTCTTCCTGATTAACCGTGCAGTAGAAATGGCTGCGGCAGCGAAAGACGACAAGTTTGAAAATCAGGTAGCCGCCAGTGTGGTAGAAGCTGAAAGAATGTTGACCGAAAAAGGTGTCAGTCCGAAAAATGCCCGCGAAATGGCTTCTTTCCGAGTATTCGGAGGTGCTAATGGCATGTATGGTACAGGAATTCAAGGAATGGTGGAATCCGGCGACCGCTGGGAAAGTGAATCGGAAATTGCAGATACTTACCTCAACAATATGGGAGCCTTCTACGGTGACGAAAAACACTGGGAAGTCTTTCAGAAATTTGCCTTTGAAGCAGCATTGAACAGTACTGATGTTGTCGTTCAGCCCCGCCAAAGTAACACTTGGGGAGCATTGAGCCTCGACCACGTATATGAATTCATGGGAGGTATGAATCTTGCCGTACGCAATGTTACCGGTAAAGACCCGGACGCTTATTTTAGCGACTACCGGAACCGCAACAACATGAAAATGCAGGAACTTAAAGAAGCAGTCGGTGTAGAAAGCCGTACAACGATTCTGAATCCTACCTATATCAAAGAGAAAATGAAAGGCGGTGCTTCTGCAGCAAGCGAAGTTGCCCAGACTGTAACCAATACGTATGGCTGGAACGTGATGAAACCTGCCGCTATCGACAAGGAACTTTGGGATAATATATATGATGTATATGTCAAAGACGAATACAAACTGAATGTAAAAGACTTCTTTGAAAAACAGAATCCCGCAGCTTTACAGGAAGTGACTGCCGTTATGATGGAAACTGCCCGCAAAGGATATTGGAAAGCTTCTCCGGAACAACTCTCCAATATTGCCAAACTACATACAGACCTTGTCAGACAATTCGGTCCTTTGGGCAGCGGATTTACCGGAGACAATGCCAAATTACAGCAGTTCATCGCCTCTCAAGTAGATGCGCAAACCGCAGCCAACTACAACAAGGAACTGAAACAAATGAAACAAGCCACCCTGGACGGAGAAGCGACCAAAGGAGGCATGGTATTGAAGAAACAATCTAGCGATGCCGTACAAAAGGCACAGGAAGAACAAAATTCTTTGAATGGAGGCCTTATCGCAGGTATTGTTCTGGTAGCATTTGTTGTCATGTTGCTAATACTTAAAAAGAAACGGAAAAAGTAATGTAATATGGAGTTAATCATTCACATATTAATGCTGTTTATCGTGATTAACTGCAGTTTCAAACTCAGTTTCTGGAAACTTTGGCAAACCGTAATATACAGCCTGATAGCCGGTCTTTTTGTAGCCGGCACCTGGCAGTATGCTATTCTCCAGTCAAAGACACAGATTGCTGATTATCTGCAGAACACGGAAGCATTGCAAAACATGGCTATTATCATAACGCTTGAGTCAGCACTCTGCTTCGGCTATTGCGTGGCTTTCCTGCGCGGACTTTATGGTAAGAAGAATTTATGGTGGGCGGAATTACTTCGCTGGTATCCCAGCTTGTTGCTCTTCCCCGTATTATTCTACTATCTCACAGAAGCTATCTTCCGGTTACCTGGCGTAGACTTTTCAGTGACAGCCTGGTCACTTGCAGGGATAGTGGTTATCACTATCCCCTTGTTAAGCCGACTGATGAAGTATCTTGTACCCGAAGATGATCTCCGTTTGGAGGTTCATTTCCTCGTCAGCTTATTCATCTGTATCCTCGGACTACTGACCACTGTCAATGGGAAAACGACCTATGCCGCCACCGAAGAGGCGCTTAACTGGAAAGCGATTATCTTGTCCATCGGTCTGTTCGTTGTCCTGTTTCTTATCGGATTCGCCTGGAACAAGCTAAAATGGCCTTTATTACAACGTAGAGAATTAAAAAAAAGAAGTAAAATCAATCAATAAAATATTATATGGAACTCATCTCTAAACTTTTATTCTGGGTAGCGAACAGTTTACTTATACCCGATATCATTATTTTGCTGTGCCTGTTCGTTCGTTCACTTATTTTGATCGGAGGCACCTACAACATGTACATGACCAAACGTAAAAATGACAAAGCACTGGACCAACTCATTAAAGATGCACGGATAGACGATCTGAAAGCAACTTTACCCTACAAAGACAATTCACTATATATGGGTTATCTCCGCGATCTGCTCTACCATCCGGCCAGTGCAGATTACTCAGACTTCCTGATAACAAAATTCGAGAATGAAGCAGAGAAAGATGTGTCTCTTTCTAAAATGCTGGCTAAGATAGGTCCGGTTCTCGGATTGATAGGAACATTGATTTCCATGAGTCCGGCACTTGTGGGACTTTCTACAGGAGATATCTCCGGAATGGCATATAATATGCAGGTAGTATTTGCAACGACTGTTGTAGGTTTGGTTATTAGTGCTGTGGGACTGATATCCATGCAGTTCAAACAACGTTGGTATGCCAAAGATGTCAACAACCTCGATTATGTATCAAGAGTATTAAACGAAACAACCGGAGAGTCCAATAATGAAAAGAAATAGAAGAGTCAGCAAATTCCTCAAAGAAGAGGATACCGACCCGCTAAGTGTAGTAGTAAACTTGTTCGACGTAGCGATGGTATTTGCCGTGGCATTGATGGTAGCAATGGTGATGCACATGAATATGACGGAAGTTTTCGGACAGGAAGATTTCACCATCGTGAAGAATCCTGGTAAGGAAAATATGGAAATCATCTCCAAGGAAGGAAAGAAAATCAATACTTACAAGCCTTCCGGTCAGAAAGAGGAGGATTCAGGAAAAAGAGGAAAAAAAGTGGGGATAGCCTACGAACTGGATAACGGTGAGATTATTTATGTTCCGGAACTGAGCGAAACCCACCTCGGACACGCTTCCGCATCCCGGAGTATAAGCCACCAAACGACGGTTGCACACTTTAGCGATTTCTGGATTAAACAACGGACCTACCACAAAACAAGCACCTAACTGCAAGTAAAGAGCAGCAGTAGCAGGGTCAACGATAGAACCTACACCCATAGCCATTTCAGGACACTCTTTTGCTGCGAACTTCACAACTTCTGCAAATACTTCGTGAGCAAAGTCACCGCGGTTGGTAAACTCGAATGCACGAACACCACCATCGTAACAAGCTTTCACTACTTTCTTTGCCACTTCTGCATCTTTATGGTAGAACACAGGAACCATTCCGGTTGAACCAATCTTGTTCAACACTGCTATTTTATCAAAACGAGCCATAATGTCATATTTTAGTTTAAATGAAAGATTGGAACACAAATGATACAAATAAAACATGTATCAAAAATTTGCGTTATTTGCGTCATTCGTGTTCCTATAAAAAACAAGTTTAGCGTTGTACACGTCCGCTGGCATCGCCACCGGCCAATGCTTCCACTTCGTCTACAGATACCAAGTTGAAATCACCGTTGATAGTATGCTTCAAAGCAGAAGCGGCAACAGCGAATTCAAGGGCGGCACCTTGATTCGGTTTAGTCAGCAGACCATGAATGATACCTCCGGAGAATGAATCGCCACCACCTACACGGTCAATAATCGGGTTGATGTCATAGCGTTTTGATTCATAAAATTCTTCTCCGTTGTAAATCATAGCCTTCCAACCGTTATGAGTAGCCGAGAATGATTCACGCAAGGTAGAAACCACATATTTAAAGCCGAATTCTTTTGCCATAGCCTTAAAGATTCCTTTGTAACCTTCCGCATTGGTTTCACCGGCTTCCACATTCGCTTCCGGTTTGAAGCCCAGACAAAGTTCGGCATCTTCTTCGTTACCTATACATACATCTACATACTGCATCAACGGTTTCATGATAGACTGTGCTTTTTCTTTTGTCCACAGTTTCTTGCGGAAATTCAAGTCTACAGATACCGTAACGCCATGACGTTTTGCAGCTTCACAAGCCAGTTTGGTCAGTTCGGCAGCCTTGTCAGAAATAGCCGGAGTGATACCCGACCAGTGGAACCAGTCCGCACCTTCCATGATAGCGTCAAAGTCGAAATCGCAAGGATCGGCTTCGGCGATAGCCGAGTGGGCACGGTCATAAATTACTTTGCTAGGACGCATGGAAGCTCCTGTTTCCAGATAATAGATACCTACGCGGTCGCCACCACGACTGATGAAATCGGTCTTCACACCATATTTACGCAATGCATTCACAGCAGACTGTCCTATTTCGTGTTTCGGCAATTTGGTTACGAAATAAGCTTCGTGACCGTAGTTCGCGCAGCTCACCGCTACGTTCGCTTCACCACCGCCATAAACAACATCAAATGAATCCGACTGTACAAAACGTGTGTTTCCCGGAGTTGACAATCTCAACATAATTTCACCTAAGGTTACTACTTTTCCCATAATTTCGTGATTTTAAATTGTTATATATTTATTCGTTTAACTTCTAACCCAATTAAATTACTGGTTTACATATCCATAGACGAATCACATCGTAACCTTGTACTCAACAGACCACTCAAATAATTCATCCGTGTGCGTGCACAAAGGTACTATTTATTTTTTTAAAACCAAAAATTGTTATATATTTGTGTCGAAAAAAAATAAATTATTAGTGTGTACGAGCACAATATATATAATAAGGTATGAATAAACTGCCCGAAAGAATCAGAATCAAGGATATCGCGCGCCTGGCAGATGTATCAGTCGGCACAGTGGACCGTGTATTGCATGGCCGCACAGGAGTATCCGAAGCCAGCCGGAAACGGGTGGAAGAAATATTGAAGCAACTGGACTATCAGCCCAATATGTATGCCAGCGCTTTGGCGTCCAACAAAAAGTATCTGTTTGTCTGCCTGCTGCCACAGCACAAGGAAGGCGATTACTGGACCGATGTGGAACTGGGGATGAAAAGAGCCGTAGAAACTTTTCTGATTTCCACATCACCCTGTCCGTGGTGTACTATGACCAATATGAATATTCCTCCTTCATCAACGCCGGTGAGGAAATACTGAAACAAGAGCCGGACGGCGTATTGCTCGCCCCCACTATTCCTGAAATGACGGCCAGATTCACCGACAAGTTACAAGAACGGGAAATACCTTATATATTTATAGACTCCAACGTGGACAGTCTGAACCCGCTGGCATTCTTCGGGCAGAAATCCGATCAAAGCGGATACTTTGCCGCCCGCATGGCCATGATGCTGGGAGAATGTCCCAAGGAAATTGTTATCTTCAGACAAATCAACGAAGGCCGCCTGGGATCAAACCAGCAGGAAAACCGTGAAAAAGGATTCAGAAAATATATGCAGGAGCATTTTCCCGACTGCAAGATAGTGGAACTGAACCTCTACGCCAAGCGTCCGGACGAGGACGAGGCGCTGATGAACCGCTTTTTCCAAGAGAACCCACAGGTTACGTGCGGCATCACGTTCAACTCGAAAGTATACATTGTAGGCGAATATCTCATCGGACACAATATGAAAAATTTCAAACTGATTGGGTACGATTTGTTACGCCGGAACGTCTCTTGTCTGAAAGAGGGTGCTGTAGATTTCCTGATCGCGCAGCAACCTACCGCACAAGGATACAGCGGCGTAGAGAGCCTGTGCAACCACCTGATATTCAAAAAAGAGGTGAAGCAATGTAACTATATGCCTATCACCCTGCTTGCGGTGGAGAATGTGGATTTCTATCTGGACGCACATAAAAAGTAAATCTAATAACTAAAAATAGAAATGGAAACAAAGTATTTGAAAATCAATCCGGCTGATAACGTAGTGGTGGCTATCTCGGATTTAAAAGCAGGCGAGGCCATCACGGTAGACGGTCATGCCATCACGTTGAAGGAAGACGTGCCTGCCGGCCATAAGGTGACACTGAAAGATTTCGCCCAGGGCGAGAACATCATCAAGTATGGTTACCCCATCGGCCATGCCCTGACCGCCGTGGAACAAGGACACTGGATTAACGAAAATCAGATAAAGACTAATCTTGCCGGTCTGTTGGATTATACCTACAATCCGGTCAGCGTAGACCTCAATATCCCGAAGAAAGACTTGACGTTCAAAGGATACCGCCGCAAGAACGGTGATGTGGGGATCCGTAACGAGGTATGGATTATCCCTACCGTGGGTTGTGTAAATGGCATCATCGGCCAACTGGCCGAAGCGTTACGCCGCGAAACCAACGGTGAAGGCGTGGACGCCATCATGGCTTTCCCGCACAACTACGGCTGTTCGCAGCTGGGCGATGACCACGAAAACACCAAGAAAATACTCCGCGACATGATTCTGCATCCCAATGCAGGAGCCGTACTGATTGTCAGTCTGGGTTGCGAGAACAACCAGCCGGATGTTTTCCGCGAATTTCTGGGCGATTACGACACAGACCGCGTAAAGTTCATGGTAACTCAGAAAGTGGGGGATGAATTTGAAGAGGGCATGAAGATTCTGCGTGAGCTGTATGCCAAAGCCAAAGCCGATGTACGCGAGGACGTTCCTCTGTCCGAATTACGTGTAGGTTTGAAATGCGGTGGTTCGGACGGTTTCTCAGGGATCACCGCCAATCCGTTGCTGGGCATGTTCTCCGACTTCCTGATTGCACAGGGCGGTACTTCCGTACTGACGGAGGTTCCCGAAATGTTCGGTGCGGAAACGATCCTGATGAACCGTTGCCGCACCAAGGAATTGTTCGAACAGACCGTACATCTGATTAATGATTTTAAGGAATACTTCCTGTCACACGGCGAACCTGTGGGCGAAAATCCGTCACCGGGCAACAAGGCAGGTGGTATCTCCACCCTGGAAGACAAAGCGTTGGGATGTACCCAAAAATGCGGCAAAGCATACGTTGACGGCGTTATGGGCTATGGCGACCGCCTGAAAGTGAAAGGTTTGAACTTGCTTTCCGCACCGGGCAACGACTTGGTAGCCGCTACTGCCCTCGCCTCCTGCGGTTGTCACATGGTGCTCTTCACTACCGGCCGCGGTACTCCGTTCGGTACGTTTGTTCCTACCATGAAGATTTCCACCAACTCCACAAAGAGTTGATGGAAAAGTCCTCAAAGTTTATCTCTCTAAGTGGCTCGCTGCAATCATGGCGGGCATTTACGCATTAGCTGGTGCGTATATCGCCACACAAGTTATTACACCGGATATTTAATCTATTGACACTCTGAAATTAATGGCAATAATAGCCATGGCCGTATTGGTAGCTGCAGCGGTCACTGCCTGCATCCTGTCCTATTGCAAATCCCAAGAAGACAGGGCAGAAATTTTTCAGCCGCCTCACTTACCGGGCATTGTGGAATTTTCTCTCTTCCGATGCTGACCGGAGGTGTTTTATGTATTTCCATCCTTATGCACGAGTATTATGACATTCTGGCTTCTGTCATGCTTTTATTTTACGGACTGGCACTAGTCAACGTATCCAAGTTCACTTACTCCAGTATCGTATGGTTAGGCTATGCCTTCATTTGCCTGGGAGTCGTAGATTGTTTTTGGGAAGGTCATTCATTGCTGTTCTGGACCATCGGTTTCGGCGGTTTCCATATCCTCTATGGTATATTGTTCTATTTACACTACGAAAGAAAGAGATCATAAATGATAGAAGCATTCCAATATATTAATAAAGCATTCGAAAGCAAGGTCCGACTCGGTATCATGGCTATTCTGATGGTAAATGAGGAAGCCGATTTCAATTTTCTGAAAGAGCAGCTCTCTCTGACAGACGGCAATCTTGCCAGCCATACCCGTTCCCTGGAAGAACTGGGATATATCGTATGTAACAAAAGTTTTGTCGGACGAAAGCCACGGACTGTTTTTCAGGCAACCCCGCAAGGCAGAGAAGCTTTCAAATCGCATATTGAAGCCTTAGAGAAATTTCTAAAATCAAAATAAATAATTCATCAAAACACTACTGGCTTATGGACGCTTTCAATGAAAATTCAAATGAGCAACAGGAGCAGCAACCTATAGGATGCCTCCACCGTTTCTCCAAAACAATCAAGGTTGTCATCATCGGATTATTAATCCTTCTCCTGATGATACCCATGTTTATGATTGAGAATCTTATTTCCGAACGGGGACGAACCCAGGAAGAAGCTATCGACGAGGTAAGTGAAAAATGGAGTCTTGCACAGACCATCACTGGCCCTTATCTGAATCTCCAGTATCCGGTTGTCACTGAAAACAACGGTGAGAAGAAAGTTTCCATCAAAGACCTGATACTTTTTCCTGACGAGCTTATGGTCAACGGGCAACTGAAGACCGAAATCCTGAAAAGAAGTATCTATGAGGTCAATGTATATCAGTCGGAACTGACATTGAAAGGGTCATTCAGTTCGGAAGAATTGAAAAAGAGCAGAATAGACATGGACCAGTTGCAATTTGACAGGGCAGCTATTTGCCTGAACCTGACCGATATGCGGGGTATCAGCGAACAAATCAGCATCACCTTGGGAGATTCTGTTTATATATTCGAACCGGGTATGGACAACAGAGGAATAGCTAACACCGGAGTTCATGCGATCGCTAATTTGTCGGAGTTGAAGCAGAACAAAAAACTACCATACGAAATAAAAATCAAACTGAAAGGTTCACAGTCACTCAACTTTATCCCGTTGGGTAAAACAACCCGTGTAGACCTGAAAGCCAACTGGAATACACCGAGCTTCACCGGGAACTATCTGCCCAACAACCGGAATATTACGGAGAAGGAATTTTCCGCGCAATGGCAGGTTTTAAACTTGAATCGGAATTATTCGCAGGTGATGGCTGACTACAACACCTCGAACATCAAAGATATTGAAAACTCCAGTTTCGGTGTGAACTTCAAAATTCCGGTGGAACAGTACCAGCAGTCCATGCGCTCCGCAAAGTATGCCATTCTGATTATCTACTGACTTTCGGAGTGATCTTCTTCACTGAAATCATGAACAAGACCCGTATTCATGCCTTGCAGTATTTATTGGTAGGACTAGCTCTCTGTCTATTCTACAGCCTGCTCCTCTCTTTCTCAGAGCACGTCGGTTTCAACCCGGCCTATTTGTTATCTGCTACACTGACTATTATACTGGTAGGCGGCTATATGTTTGGAATCACCAAGAGAAAGAAACCATCATTAATCATGTCCGGTTTATTGGCTATACTCTATATTTATATCTTTGTTCTTATCCAGCTGGAGACTTTCGCATTATTGGCAGGCAGCTTGGGATTATTTATTATCCTTGCAATGGTGATGTATTTTTCAAAGAAAATAGATTGGTTTAATGAATAATCGGCTTTTCTATTGAAACGCTTGACAAATGGCTTTTTATTTTGTATTTTTGAGGAAACAAAAGCAATAAGAGGAATGAAAAATATAAGAAAAATATAGACATAAGAAGCCTTTAAACTGATACATTTTAGTATTAGTACAGATATATCATAGGGCAATGATCTAACGATCATTGCCCTATTTTGTTTATATTTTTACTTAACTCATTCTATAGAATCTCTAAAAATGCTCAAAATAGTTTTTAATAAACTCTGATACCGTTTATAATAAACTATCAAAAAGTTTATTATAAACCGAAAGTACGTTTATTAAGAACGTAGTCCTGTAATTGTAAAAATTGAGAAACATGTTTGCATACAATAGTAGCTCATTAGTAAGTCTATTTATTCACACAGTAATATGAAAAGGACATAATCATTATTTCATCCAAACAATCGGATAACCTAAGTCTCTTTTGATAGCTTCCATTTCTGCACTGTGCCACATTTCATGTTTAAAGCTCCACGACAATGCTTCATATTTAGTTTCCGCAACAGGATGTTCAAACGGAAGAGGTTGCAAGCACTCTGCCAAAACATCATCATTCAGAGTTTCCAGATTTTCGATACAGATCTGATGAACTATTTCCATTTGTTCTCTCAATTCAGCAACAGAAATCAAGCCCTTTTCTATGGAACGATGTAATGTCCCCATGCCATTAAACATTCTATTATATTTTTGGATAGGCACTAACCGTCCTACCTTTTCGTTTACCCCGGTAACAGCTGTCAGTGTATGAAAATTCTGTGAAACAAGCAAATGTCCCACTTGCCAAATAAAGTTAGAATCTGTTCCTTCAGGAATAACATACCACAAATCTTCCGGCAATTCAGACATCAAACAATTCACAAATGTGCGAGCTTCTACAATCTGCTCCTTTAAAAAGTCAATTTTACTCATAACTATATGTTTTTAATTATACATATAGTTAGTGGAAAGGTAAATGAGCTTTGTGACAACTTACTGCAAGAATTTCTCCCAATAATTTTTCCTCGGTAGTTCTTTTTCAAACTTCCTATATAAATCGGCAAGCCTCATCATTCGTTGCACCATTGTATATTCTTTATCCATATCAATAGAATATACCGGTTTGCAAATACGGCATTTACAAGCACCATCGGGATTATACAACGGGCAAGTATCATTCATGAAAGCTGTGATTTTCTGAATGGAACGATTATAGACTTGCCGTACATTACTTTCTTTCCATTCCATGATTTCGCCAATCTGCCGATAAGGCAACCCGATGTTTTCTCTAAAGATAAAAATCAGACGAGCATCATTATTCAGACAATGATTTAAAGCGGTAATACACCAGTCGCACCTTTCTTTAATCCATTCCCGCTTCGCTTCTTCCCCACCGGAATATCCGATTTCCGGCAACGAACGGAAATATTCGATTTCCGACATTTTCACATGCTTTTCACATGCTGCATATCTACCAATAGTGCGACGAGCGATAGTGTATATCCATGTAGAAATCTCCGAATCGCCTTTAAAGCTACTGATACTTTTGCAAAGTTCATACCACACTTCCTGTGCTGCTTCGCGGGCGATTTCTTTATTCTGAATCATCCGGTGAGCAATTGTGGAAATCATATTTCCATATTCTTTCACCAAATAATTGATATCTATTTCCATCGTTACACACTACAATGTTTTCTTCAAATATATCATATCCACCAACTGCATATCATCCTCATACATCGGAAATAGAAAACTTCAGGATTCGGGTTTTATACTTGAATCCTGTTTTCAAATATAGTAATAAATTGGTTAAATATCAATGCCCAATTCCAAATAGGTTGGTACCATTTCTTTTCGATTTCGTTAATGGCCAGATAGACAGATTTTTTCAGTGCATCATCATTTGGAAATGATAGCTTATTTTTGGTGTACTTTCTAATTTTCCCATTCAGATTTTCAATAAGATTAGTGGTATAGATAATCTTTCTAATCTCGACGGGGAAATCAAAGAATACGGTCAGTTCTTCCCAATTATTTCTCCATGAGCGTATCGCATATGGATATTTAGCACCCCATTTTTGCTCAAAGTTATCCAACTCCATCTCAGCTGCTTCTTTAGTAGGTGCATTATAGATGTTCTTTAAATCGGCAGTGAATTCCTTTTTTCTTTCCAGACGACATAGCGACAAGAGTTTCTAATTTGGTGTACCACACATATTTGAGTAGTAGAGGCAGGAAATACACTCTTGATGGTTTCCGTAAATCCATTCAGGTTATCAGTAACTGTAATCAGAATATCTTCTACACCACGGGCTTTGAGATCTGTTAAAACGCCCATCCAGAAAGCGGCACTCTCATTTTGCCAATCCACATACCCAATACTTCTTTCAAGCCTTCCTTATTCAGACCTACACATAGGTAAACAGTCTTGTTGATCACTTTGCCGTTTTCTCTGACTTTGAATACGATGCCATCCATCCAGACAATCATATATAAACTGTCCAAAGGACGATTTTGCCACTCTGTTGCAGCCTGGCTAACTTTATTGGTGATAATGGAGATAGCGGAGGTAGAGAGGTTAATACCGTATATTTCCTGCATTTCCGACTCAATATCAGCGACGCTCATACCTTTGGCATAAAAGAGAGATGACAAGACGCTCGATAGATAAGCCGCGGGATTGATGCTTGGGAACGACAATAGGCTCAAATTCACCTTCCCGATCACGAGGAACCTGAATAACAGATTTACCCATCTCGGTTTGAATCTGCTTCCTATAACTACCATTGCGGGAGTTGCCACTATGATCTCCTTGATTGGAGTGTTTCTCATAACCTAAATGGTTATCCATCTCTGCTTCCAGCATTTGTTCATAAACACGAGTATGAAGCTCTTTCATGAAAGCAGTAACATCTTCGCCAGTCTTAAACTGGGACAGAAACTCTTTACTTAAAAATTCTTTAGGAATGTCCATAAAATCTGATTTTTACAAAGTTAATATATAAATAAAAAAACTACGAGAAAAATCCCGTAGTTTTCTATTTACACAATCAGATGGATAGTCCCATAAAAAATAAAGCACACGCTATACATGTATTTGTCTATGTTCTAAAATAGTACTCATATTCTCCAAGGCCCATCCTACCAGTCCTTCAATATGAGGAATCAAAGTGCCCCCATATCTGTCAGGCAATACTCCACACGGGAGGCACTTCGGCATACACTTTCCGCTCCACCAATCCGTCTGACTCTAAAGTACGTAACGTAACAGTCAACATTGAGAAACATCTTCTATCGTTTTATGGATATCATAAAAAAGTTTGCGTTCATTCATTTATCTCCCAACGTTTTCTTATCGGACAATTTCGGATGAAAGTTTTTCATTCTTTAACGTTTTGTATTTTTATTGAGTTTCAACCTCTATGTATGTAACTTCCTTATTTTCAAGTACGTTATTGCATTTCTCAAACAAGAAAGATACATTTGTATCACAAAAGTAATAAACTTACTAAAGATAACTATTGTTTCATTTAAATAATTATGATAATGACAAAGAAAGTTGCAGTTTTAGCAGTGAATCCGGTAAATGGTTGTGGACTATTCCAATATTTGGAAGCATTTTTCGAAAATGGCATTTCATATAAAGTATTTGCCGTATCGGATACGAAGGATATTAAAACAAATTCAGGAATCAGCCTGACAGTAGATGACGTGATCGCTAATTTGAAGGGACACGAAGATGAATTCGACGCACTCGTTTTCTCATGTGGCGATGCAGTGCCTGTATTTCAGCAGAATGCTGATAAACCCTACAATGTAGATTTAATGCAAGTCATTAAAACTTTCGGAGATAAGGGAAAAATAATGATCGGACATTGCGCTTCGGCGCAATGATGTTTGACTTTACAGGAATTACCAAAGGGAAGAAAGTAGCAGTTCACCCATTAGCCAAACCAGCCATTCAAAACGGAACAGCTACTGATGAAAAATCAGAGATAGATGGTAACTTTTTCACTGCTCAAGATGAAAATACCATTTGGACAATGATGCCACAGGTAATCAAGGCGTTAAAATAGACATTAATCAAGTCCTATACCACTTAAAGCAAGTTTAACATAAAAAAGAGCCAGAGAATTCATATAATATAAGTATTCCGGCACATTTAATCATGGAAATAGTTTTTCAACCCGTTTTTCATTACCTTTGTAACTGTAAAGGAAACAACCTATTAAAATATCACGGACAAACATTTCCCATGAATATAAAAAAGGCTTATGGCTCTTTTTTTATGTTTCTTATCTGCGCCATCCATCCAAGCACAAAGAAACTATATAGATATTCCGAATTATATTCTATGTATTAACTCTTATGCCGAATCAACACCATGGAGTACCCGAATGATTTCGACTATATCAGAATACGTACAAAAAGCCCCCCAACTGGCTTTGTATGCCGAACACATGAACACGAGACGAATACAGAAAACTATGGGGCGATATCCCCATTGTACTCTGTTCTGAAGAGGCGTTTCAAGGACCACATGAAGCCTATCTCCAAAAACAAGCAATCAAACTGAAAGACCGAACTCCGATCGCTCAATTCTCAAAGCCATACAATATGGCTTTCTTGCACTCAGAACTATTAATTACACTACATTACTCCGCAAAGGACTTTCCCCTTCCATGTGTCCCGCAGATACATATTTTCTACACAAACCACTCTCGTTTTGGGAACTAAACAAATACTTCATTATGGGTTCTTTATCCTTTATTTTTTACTTGCATTATTTTTCTTTTACCATATTCACAACTTGAATATTATAAAAAAGTATCATTGAGAATAATAACACCTTGTTATTACAACTTATAAGTGATATTTTGGACTTATCAAAAATAGAAGCCGGGACATTGGACTTTAATTATTCCAATGTAGAGATTAACGATTTAATGAGTGATTTAGAAAACAACTGCCAACTGAAACTAAAATCGGACAAGGTAAAACTGGAGTTCATCGCTCCCGAACATAGAAAAAGCTCCCCAAAAAGAAATCCAGACCATTGAGATAGAAAAAAAGACAAACTGATTATCCTGGTAGCCGAAGATAACGAAAGCGATTATAAACTGTTTGAGTCTATTATTGAAATACGATTACCGCTTGATACACGCATGAGATGGACAAGGAATAGGCTGTAAACCTATTCAAGGATACAATCCGCAAATATTCGGCAACCAAAGCAAAGTACCTATCATCGCCATTACTGCCTTTGCTTTTGCCTCAGATGAATAGAGGGTAATGGAAAGCGGCTTTGACGGTTATATGCCTAAACCCATCAATGCCAACTTATTGAAGGTGCAGCTAAAAGACATCATGCAGAAACGCATTATCTTATTGTAAAAGTAAGGCTTAATAATTCAGCCACACCTTGAAAGCCGCTATCTTGTCTTTGCTGACTATGATTTTATCTTTAAATGGTGGCAGGACGTGTACAACCGCCTTACCTAAAAAATAGGGTTCGATACGCTGAATGGCATCTACCGAAACAAGTGTCTGACGATTGGTCCGAAAGAAGACATCAGGATTCAATTGTTCGCAGAGTTTATCCAAAGCAAAGTCCAGAACATATTCTCTATTATTCTTGGTAACTACAAAAGTGAGCTTGTTCTCCGAATAAAATAGGCAACATCACTTACCGCCAAAGTAAGAAGTTTATTACCGGAAGAAATAAGAAATCGGGTGCGATATCTTTTTATGCGCCGACGATAAAGCTTCTGTGCATCAGAAAGCTGCTGCAAAACTTCCATCATCCGGCTTTCCGAATTGAAATCATGAATATTTTTCTTAGTCAGTCCCTCAAAACGTCGGATAGCCTGCAACAGACGTTCTTCATGAATTGGTTTTAGAAATAATCAATGCTGTTGACCGTAAAAGCGCGTACGGCATATTCATCATAAGCAGTAGTAAAAACAATCATGCTATCCGGCCGAGCTTGTTCAATCAACATAAATGAATTGCCGTCCGTCAACTGAATATCCAGAAATAGAATGTCCGGATGAGGATTCACATGAAACCATTCAACGGATTCTTCGATAGTACCGGGCAGAATCATCACCTCCCAATCCGGGCGAAGCGACTGTATCATCTCATGTAGCAAACGTGCCGCCGGCACTTCATCTTCTATTATTGCAGCTTTTATCTTATTCATGAAAGCAAGGAATTTTTACGGTAAATTTATCAGACTCATTTTCTATCACAATATCCTGATTACAAAAGGAGCTTATAACGGGCGGAAAGATTTTTCAGCCCCATTCCCGAAACGACTCCGCATTTTTTTGGCCGAATCGGATTACAGATTATCAGAGTCGGAGGTTCTTCTACATTACACAGCTCGATAACCATTGGTTTCCCACGTGGATCACATTATGCTTGATTACATTTTCGACCAATAGCTGAAGCGTCAAAGGCGGCATCTTCATCTCTTTCCACTCATCCGGCACATTGTTGTGGACATAAATGCAATCACCCAAACGAACTTGATGAAGAAAAATATATGAATCAAAAAACCAAGCTCATCCTGCAACGTCACCAATCGCTGATTCTGACACTGGAGAGTATAACGATATACGTCGGAAAGATGTTGTGTGAAGAGTTCTGCATTTTTAGGATTATATCTGATTTCTGAAATCAACGTATTCAAACTATTAAACAGAAAATGGGGGTTTAGCTGGTTTTGAAGAGCTGTATAGCGTGCTATGTTATTTTTCTTCCTGCAAAGCAGCCGCCTGTTTCTGCAATTTGAGGGTATGCTGCATAGAACGGTTGGCAAGCAGCAAACCTAAAATCACCAGTTCCACCAACCAAACTAATATCAAGATACGCCACCCGCCATTAGGAAAAACAAAAGGATGTGAAGCACCGACCAAGAATTTGGCAGTTACCAACAATCCATAATTGAGCAGAAAAACATCAACATCACCATTGTATAAATAAAAATCAGTTTCCAACGACGATGAATATTCACCGAATACTGATTATCTACCCACGTAGTCAGCCGAATAGTAGAATATCCGAGCAAATTGAACGCAAGAATAAAAAACAGAAACATTCCTACCGAATATAACGCATCCGATACTCTATCGGAAAGTTCCGCATAGTTGGCTAGCAGCAAGAAAAAAGAGAAAACGCCTAGCCCTGAAAACAGCGCACTATATGATATACGGTTCAATTTTATATTCATACGATTCTTTTCACACAAAGTTACTGCTTTTTAGCGATAATCATAACTATGGAGCGCTTTTATTAATTCCGAATAATGTCCTTGTGCAGCAGCTTTTGCCTGTACATAGTTCACCTGCGAAGTCTGCCGATAGGTTTGCGCATCAATCACTTCCACCACCGAAACTTTTCCTTCATTGTAGCGTTCTACTGCTTTTGCCTCATTTTCTTCTGCTTTAGCCAGCGAACTTTCACTCAAACGAACACGTTCAATAGCCTGTGACAATGCCTTACGCGCTACACTCACTTCTAATTCCACCCGGTCTACGACTTTATTCAGATTATCTTCCGCCATACCGACACGAAAGGACGACGCACGCTTCTCACTTTTCCGCTTTCCCCATTCGAAGATAGGGACGGACACTTTAGCATAAACAGCGTAATTGGGGTCTAAATCTTTCTTGAAATTATAACCGGGAGAAGAATAGCTACCATCTATTCCCACATAGAATTGAGGTTTGAATTGCGAATCATTCAGTTTTTTTGTGCTCTCAGCAATACGAATTTTGTCATAAGCCATTTGTATTTCCGGACGTCCCATCCCGGTAGATAACCACAGAGAATCGCTGACAACTACTATCGGTATCTGCGCATCCAACTCCGTAGGCTGTTCCAGCCGGACACCAATCATTGAGTTTAATGCCATTCTGCCTGTTTCAAAATTACTTTGCGCCTGAAGTAATTGATATTCCGCTTCATTTAACTTCACTTCTGCCATTAACAGGTCCTGTGGGTCAACGAGTCCTACTTCTACCCTTTCTTTTATTGTTTTAACCAAGGCTGCTATCGAATTACGAAAGTCTTCGGCGACATCAACAATTTCCTGCCGAGCAACGGCACTCCAATACTGAATATCCGTTTGGTAACAAACAGCATCATTCAGTGCTTTCGCCTGATTACCGACCAAGGCCTGCTGATGTTGCGCCATACGGATGGACTCCAGTACACGCCCTCCCGTATAAACCGGTTGTAAAATAGACAGAGAACCTCCATAGTTTAAATTCTTTCCTTCCACTGTTTTCGACAACCCTATGGAAGGAATATCCAAAGTTAGTTCCATAGGATTTCCGGTGTATTGAAAACTGGCAGCACCGGAAAGTTTCGGTTTCAAATCGGCACGTGCAGATTTCTCTACTTCCATACTGGCAGCGATATTCTTTTCCGCTGCTTTCAAATCGTGATTATAGTCCAATGCCATAGTCCGATATTTCTCCAGCAATGTGCTTTGTTGTGCAAGAACCGGCAAAGACAAAAAGACGAAAGTACAAAACAACAGGCTAAATATTCCTTTTCTCATCTTTATTTTCCTTTTACTTTATAAAACATGGAATATAAGGCGGGGGTGACAAAAAGCGTTAATCCCGTAGCAAATGTCAATCCGAAAATTATAGTAACAGCCATTCCCCCGAAAGCAACATCAAACAACAATGGCACCATACCAAAAATCGTTGTTGTAGCAGCCATTAATACCGGACGGGTTCGGGAAACCGTAGCCTCAACAATAGAAGTATATAAATCAATTCCACTCCGATGTTGAACATTTATCTCATCAATCAGCACAATTACATTTTTGATTATCATCCCAAGCAAACCTAACCAGCCGGCTATCGGAAAGAATCCAAAATCAAACCCTGTCAGCAACATACCAACAGCAATTCCTATCAAAGACAAAGGCAGAATGCAAAGAATGATAACCGGCTCGCGGAAATTGCCGAACAAGGCCACCAAAATGACTATCAATGCAAGAAATGCCAACGGAAAATATTTCGCAATAGCCTGCATCGCCTCCCCTTGATCTTTATATTGAGAATCCCAAAAGAAGGTATATCCTTCCGGTAAGTGGATTTTCTCTATTTCTTTCCGTATTTCTCCATGTACCTCGGACATGGTGTAGCCCGGTTTCACCCACACATGGCAGCCATTGAAAGTTGCCGGTTATATGTCCGTACCTGAGGAAATTCCCAACTTCTTTCTATTCGTTCCGTGACCTGCGAAAGCGGAGCCGATCTTTCTCCATTCCAAATTGAGAAATCTCCCAATGCATTGACATCAGTAATATCCACATCACCTGATTTCAACAAAACGGGTACCTTTTTCTCATCATCCCGGTAGATACCAACAGGCAGACCGTCATTGATTGATTTCACTGATTGCATCATCGAAGCCTTGGTGATACCTAATGCACCCGCCTTCACAGGATCATAAACCGGGCGAATTACCAACGACATATTTCCCCATTCATTACGTGCATCCGCTACTTTGGGATTTCGTCGCATCACTTCAATAGCTTGTCCCACCAATGAATCAAGTACAGCAGGGTCCGGGCCAAGAAAACGGGCTTCAATGACGGCCTCCGTCAAAGGACTCAATTCAAACTTATTCACTTTAATCAGAGGTTCGGGATATTTCAGCGAAATCGAATCTTGTAACCGGGTATGCAACTGACGGGAAAGTTCTGACGTTTTACATTTTACCAATATTTGTGCATAATTGGACTGAGGTCCAAAAGATACATTAGACAAGTAATAACGTGGCGGAGTTCTTCCTATATAAGTAGATACTATTTCCGTTTCCTCCTGCCCACGGATATATTCCGACATTTCCATTACCTGACGGTCCGTTTCTTCTATTTTTGTCCCTTCGGGTAACCATACATCCAATGTGAAGTACTGTTTATCCAACGCCGGCATAAACACCTTGGGAATAAACTTGAAACTCCAAGCCGCTAGCAACATCATCACAACCATGCATCCTATTGTTGCATACCGATGACAAATCACCCACCTCAATGCTGTACGAAACTTATCGTAATATTTACCTGCAAAAAGTGCCATCTTCAGTTCGTCGGGTCTTGGCCGACGGACAAACTCCTGAATAAAGAAAGGTGTTTGTGTCAGCGCAAAGACCCAACTGAACATCAGCGAAACGCCGATAACTACAACCAAGGATGACAATAACTCGCCGGTAATATGCGGCGAATAATATATAGGTAAAAAAGTTAAAATTGCGATAATTGTTGCCGCTAATAACGGTAATGCAGTTGAGGAACAAGCTCTCAATATGGCCACTCGCTTACGCATTCCACGCTGCATATTGACCAATGCCGAATCGGATACTACGATAGCATTGTCCACCAACATTCCCATAGCAATGATAATAGCAGCCAGTGACATACGCTGCAAAGCTATCCCTTGAGCCAACATCACAATCAGCGTTGCAAAATGGAAAAGACCAGACCACTACCTATCAGAATACCATTTTTGAACCCTATAAAGAACAACAGGATAGCAACGACCGTCACAACGGAAATTATCAAATTCCAGATAAAACCTTGATTTGCCACAGCCGACTCGTAACCTTGGTCGTAAATTGTCTGTAACTCAAAGCCTTCGGGCATTGTCTCCGAAAATTGCTCAATTTTACCTTTTACAGCTTCCGCCATATTTACGACATTCCCAGTCGGTACGGTAGATATGGCAATACCCACCGCGGGACTCCCATTAATCCGCATTTTATTGCTTGGAGGCGTCTGATAACTTTCCTTAATCTCTGCAATATCCGCCAATCGAAAATGCTCTCCCGTACGTGATACGATAGTCAGATTCCGGATATCATCCAAAGAATAAAAATTTCCGGTAGATTCAATCCGTATTCTGTTTACGCCGGCATCAATTCCTCCGGCATCCACCACCCTGTTCTGTGCATCGAAGGCACGTGAAATATCCGAAGGAGTAATACCGCTTCGCGCCATGACGGAAGGGGTGAGAATAACATCAATCGTCGGAGGTTGTACACCATAAATTTCGACCTTGGCTACGTCCTTTACTTTCAACAGTTCGTTTTTAATGAGTTTTGCCTGATCTTCCAGTTCCCGATACGAGTATCCTTCACCGGTCAGTCCGTAAAAGACTCCCAGCACATCGCCAAAGTCATCGTTTACTACGGACGGACCTGCGTCAGCCGGTAGCTTAGATTGTACATCATTAACCTTCCGACGGAGTTTATCCCACAGTTGCTGCATTTCATCCGCACGAATTTCCTTCTTCACATAAACCGTTATCTTGGAAAGTCCTGCCCGGTTTTCTGTTTTAAGATAATACAATTCACCTAAAGACTGTATGGATTCTTCCAGCACATCAGTCACTTGTGATTGTACCTCGGAAGGAGAAGCACCCGGATATGGAGTTAATACCAATGCCTGTTTTATAGTAAACGGAGCATCTTCCAGCTTTCCCATTTTGACATAGGAAAGTAGTCCTCCTCCTAAGACTAATAGTAAGAGCAGAATAGTCACCGACCTTTTCTGCAAGAAATATTTCACAAACTTCATACTTCCAAATTTACTTTTGAGCAGTGACCGGCATTCCTTGTTTCTGAGCCATGATTTCTACAGATGTTCCTTCTGAAAGGAAACGCAATTTACTGACAGCTACCGTTTCTCCAGCCTGTAATCCACCTTTCACTTCCACTTTCCCATTCGGAAGTAATTCACCTAAAACAATCTTTCTTTTCGAGACTTTTCCGGCAGCATTATCCTACCGTCCAGACATAATCTCCTTCAGTAGGACGATGATTGAGAGCAGTTTGCGGTATGGTTATCATGGATGTCGTTGAAGAAGAAGGAAGATCAACAAAACCTTTCCGGAAACGCCCGCCGGCCATTCACCCTGTTTATTGGGTAATAATGCCGTCATCAGGAAAGACAGGTTATTCCGGGTAGTACTTTTGGAAATTTCTACCACTTTCGCCGGATATACAACATCAGAACCTATATCAAAGCGCACACTTACTTCTTTGATTTCTCCGGCCTGAAGTGCAATATCCTGTGTGACATAAGCTTCTATCTTTAATTGAGTAATATCAATAAAGGAGATGACAGGTTGAGTTGCTTTCACATCCTGAAACTTCTCGATATACACTTCCCCGACATATCCGTCAAAAGGTGCAATCAACTGCGTATCATGTAACTCATTTGTCGCTGTCTCAAAAGCAGTCTTAGCAGAAGTATAATCCGCACGTGCTTTTTCATAAGCGCTGGCAGATAAATTATCTTTTCTCATACAACACTCTTATCCGTTCAAACTCCGCTTTTGCCTGATTGTAGATAGCTTCCGCGCGTTCTTTACGGATACGGAAATCACGAGAGTCTATTTCAGCAATGATATCCCCACGCTGATAATAATTACCGGCATATACCTCAAAACGGTCAATAGGACCGCCTACCCGAAAAGATAGCTCCGTCTCCTTGAATGGTTTCGAAATAAACGAAAATTCACGTTCCGAGGAAGGAACCAACGTTTCCGCCTCTGCCACTTTCACCCGTATTGGTTCATCTGTCCTTTTGTTCTCCTCTTCCACAGGAAGCAAACAGACAAACAAAAAATACATAATGAAGAATCTAGTCGTTGTCATTCTGTTCTAAAATAAATTATGTTATCAACGACACGAAAATAGACGAAAAAAGAAAAAGCAGCCGTTTTAAAGTTTCCAAGACGGAAAAGACAGGGATGAAACAGAAAAAGAAGAGATGAAATATTGAGCCTTTTATCGTACTTATGTGTTTCCTTACTATCTTTGCAGCTCAAATAAATACTTCAATATTAATTTATGACTGAAGAAAAATACATAAAGACCGGACGGGAAGTTGGTGGGCATTAAGTCCTTTGCTCGTATTCTTATGCCTCTATTTGGTAACATCTATCCTGGTCAACGACTTTTATAAAGTGCCTATTACAGTGGCCTTTCTGGTCTCCTCCTGCTATGCAATCGCTATCACCAAAGGATTGAAGCTCGATCAACGTATTTACCAGTTTTCCGTAGGAGCCGCTAACAAGAATATCCTACTGATGATATGGATATTTATTCTTGCCGGAGCCTTTGCACACAGTGCCAAACAGATGGGAGCGATTGACGCCACCGTCAATCTGACATTACGTATTCTTCCGGATAACCTGCTGCTAGCCGGTATATTTATTGCAGCTTGTTTTATCTCCCTGTCTATCGGAACCAGCGTGGGTACTATCGTAGCCCTCACCCCTGTAGCTGTGGGGCTAGCAGAAAAAACGGAAATAGCGCTTCCTTTCATGGTGGCAGTGGTAGTCGGCGGTTCTTTCTTCGGAGATAACCTATCATTTATATCCGACACTACTATCGCATCTACGAAAACACAGGAATGCGTCATGCGTGACAAGTTCCGGATAAACTCCATGATCGTTGTCCCGGCAGCCATCATCGTATTGGGCATTTATATCTTTCAAGGATTATCCATCACCGCCCCCACTCAGATCCAAACGATCGAATGGATAAAAGTGATACCTTATATAATAGTATTAGGAACAGCCGTTGCCGGAATGAATGTGATGCTTGTATTAATTATAGGTATCCTGACAAGTGGCATTATCGGCATTGCCACCGGAAGTTTCGGAATATTCGACTGGTTCGGAGCTATGGGAACAGGAATAACGGGAATGGGAGAATTAATCATCATCACCCTACTGGCAGGAGGAATGTTGGAAACAATCCGCTACAATGGAGGCATTGATTTTATTATCCGGAAACTTACCCGCCACGTCAACGGCAAGCGAGGTGCTGAACTAAGCATTGCCGCTTTGGTAAGTATCGCCAATCTGTGTACCGCCAACAATACTATTGCCATCATAACAACAGGACCGATAGCAAGAGATATCGCCCGGAAATTCCATCTCGACCGGAGGAAGACCGCCAGTATTCTCGACACCTTCTCCTGCCTGATACAGGGCATTATTCCATACGGTGCTCAAATGTTGATAGCTGCAGGACTTGCCAATATTTCCCCTATCAGTATCATCGGTAATCTCTATTATCCTTTTACAATGGGAGCCTGCGCATTGCTAGCCATCCTATTCCGCTACCCTAAACGATATTCGTAAAAAAATAGCGAAATGTTTGTCAATCAAAAGAAAAGCCGTATCTTTGTGCCCGCTATTACGAGATAATGGCATAATTCAAATCAATCATTAAAAACAATTATTAAAAATGGCAACTAGAATCAGATTGCAGAGACACGGACGTAAAAGTTACGCGTTCTATTCAATTGTAATTGCAGACAGCAGAGCACCACGTGATGGTAAATTTATTGAGAAGATTGGTACTTACAACCCTAACACCAATCCTGCTACAGTAGATTTGAATTTCGACGCTGCATTGGCATGGGTACTGAAAGGTGCACAACCAAGCGACACTGTACGTAATATCTCTCTCGTGAAGGAGTTTACATGAAGAAACATCTTCTGGGCGGTGTAGCGAAAGGCGCATTCGGAGAAGCAGAAGCAGAAGCTAAATTCGAAGCTTGGAAAAACAACAAACAGTCAGGTTTGGCTGCTTTGAAAGCTAAACAAGACGAAGCTAAGAAAGCTGAAGCTAAAGCGCGTCTGGAAGCAGAAAAGAAAATCAACGAAGTGAAAGCAAAAGCACTCGCTGAAAAGAAAGCTGCTGAGGCTGCTGAAAAAGCTGCTGCTGAAGCACCCGCAGAAGAAGCTGCTGCTCCGGCTGAAGAAGCTCCTGCAACAGAAGCTGCTGCTGAATAATTTTCAGCAGGTTCCGAATAAAAAATTAGGAAAAAGCAATAAATCCTCTTCGGTTCGCCGAAGGGGATTTTTTTATTTTCTGCTATAAAACATAGTAAATAATTAGTCTCTTTCAAAATAAAATGCCTTTCTTTGCATCAGCATAGTTCAGCACGGTTAACTCTTATAATATTAGCATGAAACGAACTGATAAGAAAGCAACATTCGGACAACAGGCAACTAAGGTCACACAATTGGCAGACACACTTAGTCAGGCTATTTCCAGGAAAGAATTTTTGAAGGAGATTCTTTGCCTTCCATCAATCAGTTGAGTGCACACTATGGAGTATCGCGCGATACGGTGTGCAAGGCTTTTCTTGATTTACGTGAACGGGGACTGATTGACTCCACTCCCGGCAAAGGTTACTATGTGACCAGCCAGGTGACTAATGTCTTATTGTTACTCGACCAGTATACCCCTTTCAAAGAAGCTTTATACAACAGTTTCGTCAAACGACTGCCTATTAATTATAAGGTCGACCTGTTGTTTCACCAATACAACGAGCGATTGTTCAATACCATCATTCGCGAATCCGTAGGAAAATACAACAAATATATAGTGATGAATTTCGACAACGAGAAATTCAGCACAGCCCTTTAACAAAATTAATCCTGTACGACTGCTTCTTCTGGACTTCGGCAAATTCGAGAAAAGCAAGTATTTCTATATCTGTCAGGATTTTGACGAATCTTTCTACCAGGCATTACTGACGTTGGAAGGCAAAATGCACAAATACCGTCATATCGTATTCCTATTCTCTAAAGGATTAAAACATCCGCAAAGCAGCAAAGAATATTTTATCCGTTTCTGCGAAGAACAAGGATTTTCATACGAGATACAGGAAGACATTGAAAATCTGGTAGTACAGAAAGGGGCAGCCTATATAGCCATCAAGCAACAAGACGTGGTAAAGGTGGTCAAACAAGGAAGATTGGAGGGACTGAAATGTGGAAAAGATTTCGGCCTGCTGGCATACAATGATATTCCTTCTTACGAAGTGATTGACGAAGGAATTACCTCATTGACTATTGACTGGGAAATGATGGGGAACGAAGCGGCAAACTTCGTTCTCAATGACGCCTCTGTACAGAAGTACCTCCCTACCGGAGTCAGGCTTCGAAAATCCCTCTAATTTTTTTTGCCGCACATTCAGCACAGTTCAGCACAGAGTTCAATTAACCATATAATATAAAAAACATGAAAAAGTATCCGAAAATCGGGATTCGTCCCACCATCGACGGTCGCCAGGGTGGCGTTCGTGAAAGCCTTGAAGAAAAGACAATGAATTTGGCTAAAGCCGTAGCCGAATTAATCAGCAGCAATTTGAAAACGGTGACGGAAGTCCTGTGGAATGTGTTATTGCAGACAATACTATCGGACGTGTAGCCGAAAGCGCTGCTTGCGCAGAGAAATTCGAAAGAGAAGGCGTTGGTTCCACTATCACTGTAACTTCTTGTTGGTGTTATGGTGCGGAAACAATGGATATGAACCCGTATTACCCGAAAGCAGTCTGGGGATTCAATGGAACAGAACGTCCGGGTGCTGTATATCTGGCAGCAGTATTGGCAGGACATGCACAAAAAAGGACTTCCCGCATTCGGAATCTACGGACATGATGTTCAAGATCTGGACGACAACACAATTCCCGAAGATGTAGCGGAAAAGATTCTTCGCTTTGCACGCGCCGCACAGGCAGTAGCCACCATGAGAGGCAAGTCTTATCTGTCAATGGGGAGCGTATCTATGGGTATTGCCGGCTCTATCGTCAATCCTGATTTCTTCCAGGAATATTTGGGTATGCGCAATGAATCTATCGACCTGACAGAGATTATCCGCCGCATGGAAGAGGGTATCTACGACCACGAAGAATACGCCAAAGCAATGGCATGGACTGAAAAGTATTGCAAGGTAAACGAAGGTGATGACTTCAAGAACCGTCCCGAAAAACGTAAAACCCGCGAGCAGAAAGACGCAGACTGGGAATTTATCGTAAAGATGATGATTATCATGCGTGACTTGATGACCGGAAACCCGAAACTTAAAGAGATGGGATTCAAGGAAGAAGCTTTGGGACATAACGCTATCGCAGCCGGCTTCCAGGGACAACGCCAATGGACTGACTTCTATCCGAACGGTGACTATCCGGAAGCCTTACTCAATACTTCTTTCGATTGGAACGGTATCCGTGAAGCATTTGTAGTAGCTACCGAAAATGATGCCTGCAACGGTGTAGCTATGCTGTTCGGTCACTTGCTGACTAATCGCGCTCAAATATTCTCAGATGTGCGTACTTATTGGAGTCCCGAAGCCGTGAAACGTGTGACCGGCAAAGAATTGAGTGGTCTGGCAGCAAACGGTATTATCCATCTTATCAATTCCGGTGCCACTACGCTCGACGGTTCCGGTCAATCGGTAGACGCGGAAGGCAATCCGGTGATGAAAGAGCCGTGGAACCTGACTGATGCAGATGTAGAAAACTGCCTGAAGGCAACAACTTGGTATCCGGCGGACCGTGACTATTTCCGTGGAGGCGGTTTCTCATCCAACTTCCTGTCAAAAGGTGGAATGCCTGTCACTATGATGCGTCTGAACCTGGTCAAAGGTCTTGGTCCTGTCCTGCAAATCGCAGAAGGATGGACAGTTGAGATTGACCCGGAAATTCACCAGAAACTCAATATGCGTACCGACCCCACATGGCCTACTACTTGGTTTGTTCCCCGCCTGTGCGATAAACCGGCTTTCAAAGATGTATATTCAGTAATGAACAATTGGGGAGCCAATCACGGAGCTATCAGTTACGGACACATCGGACAGGACTTAATCACTCTTGCCTCTATGCTCCGCATCCCTGTATGTATGCACAACGTAGAAGAAGACCAGATCTTCCGCCCAGCCGCATGGAACGCTTTCGGTATGGACAAAGAGGGTGCAGACTACAGAGCTTGTACAACTTACGGTCCCTATTTATAAATAAGATTAAAACGCAGATTATGATTACCAACGAACATATTGAACAGTTTCTATCACAGGCACATCGCTATGGAGCTGCCAAGCTGATGTTATGCAGTAGCGGCAATCTCTCTTGGCGAATTGGTGAAGAAGCATTGATTTCAGGTACGGGGTCTTGGGTACCGACTTTATATAAGGAAAAAGTTTCCATCTGCAATATTGCCAGTGGCACTCCTACCAATGGAGTAAAACCGTCAATGGAAAGTACCTTCCATCTGGGCATTCTTCGCGAACGCCCGGATGTAAATGTAGTCCTCCATTTTCAGTCGGAATATGCAACGGCCGTTTCCTGCATGAAAAACAAGCCGACCAACTTCAATGTAACGGCAGAAATTCCTTGCCATGTAGGTTCGGAAATACCGGTGATTCCCTATTACCGTCCCGGTTCGCCGGAACTGGCCAAAGCAGTGGTAGAAGCCATGTTGAATCATAATTCCGTGTTGTTGACCAATCACGGGCAAGTAGTATGCGGAAAAGATTTCGATCAAGTATATGAACGGGCTACTTTCTTTGAAATGGCTTGCCGTATCATTGTCCAATCCGGTGGAGACTACTCAGTACTGACTCCGGCGGAGATAGAAGATCTGGAAATCTACGTATTGGGAAAGAAAACAAAATAGTATCCGGAAACACATACCATGAAAGATACGCATAGAAACACTTATTTAGCAGCAGACTTTGGAGGAGGAAGCGGGCGTATTATCGCCGGCTCTCTTCTCCACGGTAAGCTGGAATTGGAGGAAGTTCACCGCTTCCCAATCGTCAGGTTAAACTCGGTAATCATGTTTATTGGGATTTTCCCGCCTTGTTTGAGGATATGAAGACCGGATTAAAACAGGCCGCACAAAGAGGGTATGACGTTAAAGGAATCGGGATCGATACTTGGGGAGTCGACTTCGGGCTTATTGACAAGTATGGTAATCTACTAGGAAACCCAGTTTGTTACCGGGATGCACGAACGGATAGAATGCCGACAGAAGTGTTCAAGTTCTTAAACGAACAGCAACACTATGCCGATACCGGTATACAAGTAATGGCGATCAATACGTTATTCCAGCTTTACAGCATGAAAAAAGTAAGGATGCGCAATTAGACGCAGCCCAACGGCTTTTATTCATGCCCGACCTTTTCAGCTACTTTCTGACAGGAATAGCCAACAATGAATATTGCATTGCCTCTACATCCGAACTACTCGATGCACGGCAACGAACATGGTCTTTATCTACCATTCGTACACTCGGACTTCCCGAACACTTGTTCGGCGAAATCATCTATCCGGGTACTATCAGAGGAACTTTAAAAGAGGATATTGCCCAAGAAACAGGCTTAGGATCTGTAGACGTAATTGCAGTAGGTTCACACGATACGGCTAGCGCTGTTGCCGCAGTTCCCGCTACGGAATCTCCTATCGCATTTCTAAGTTCCGGCACTTGGTCGCTGTTGGGAGTAGAAGTAGACGAACCGATACTTACAGAGGAAGCGCGGCTGGCTCAGTTTACGAATGAAGGTGGCGTGGGAGGCCGTATCCGGTTTCTGCAAAATATCACAGGTTTATGGATTCTGCAACGTCTGATGAGTGAATGGAAAACACGTGGCGAAGAACAGAGCTATGACACGCTCATTCCACAAGCTGCCGAAGCAACGATTGCTTCCATCATCCCTGTAGATGATGCACTATTCATGAATCCGGTAAATATGGAAAACGCTCTTATGGATTACTGCCGACAACACGACCTTCCGGTTCCACAGAACAAAGCGGAAATGGTGAAATGCGTGCTCCAATCCTTAGCTTTCAAATATAAGCAAGCGGTGGAAAAACTCAACCGTTGTCTTCCTTCTCCAATTCGCCAACTCAACATTATCGGTGGAGGATCACAAAATAAATTACTCAATCAGTTGACAGCCGATGCACTTGGCATTCCCGTATATGCCGGTCCGGTAGAAGCTACCGCAATAGGAAATATCCTGACGCAAGCAATGGCAAAGGAGAGATATCCGATCTTCACGAACTGCGAGAGATTGTAAGACATAGCATAACACCACAAGTTTATCATCCTAAAAAATAGAATTATAATGACCATGAAACACACTAAACAGTCCATCATCTCAAAAGATGGCGTCAGTTATCTTATTCCCTTTATTCTCATTACCTCGTGTTTTGCGTTATGGGGATTCGCAAACGACATTACCAATCCGATGGTAAAGGCATTCTCCAAAATCTTCCGAATGAGCGCTACTGATGGTGCACTGGTACAAGTAGCTTTTTATGGAGGATATTTCGCAATGGCTTTTCCTGCCGCAATATTTATCCGCAAATACTCCTACAAAGCAGGTGTATTGCTAGGGCTCGGAATGTACGCTTTCGGAGCATTCTTATTTTTCCCCGCTAAAATGACAGGGGAATATTATCCGTTCCTAATCGCCTACTTCATTCTGACTTGCGGACTTTCTTTCCTGGAAACAAGTTGTAATCCTTACATCCTTTCTATGGGAACTGAAGAAACAGCCACACGACGTTTGAATCTTGCCCAGTCTTTTAATCCGATGGGATCCCTTTTGGGAATGTACGTAGCAATGCAGTTTATCCAGGCAAAATTACACCCGATGTGTACCGAAGAACGGGTACTGCTCAATGATAGTGAGTTTCAAGCTATCAAAGAAAGCGACCTTACTGTTTTGATTGCCCCCTACCTTATTATCGGTCTGATTATCTTGGCTATGCTCATCGTCAT
>VOFH01000062.1_pt1 | contig 36000 bp, 55 predicted proteins | sample 5384091 | NCBI WGS metagenome assembly VOFH01 (sample SAMN12384727, study PRJNA508395) | human gut metagenome | isolation source: healthy gut G | host: Homo sapiens
GTGATCACGACTGCATGGAATACATGCGGGAGGGACTGTCCTGACCGTCAGGATGCGGTCACGGACAGCGGTCTCTGTAGCCCGAAGCTGGTGAGAAGGGCGGTGTCTGCCAGTTCCATCTGCCCGGGTGAGAGCTGTCCTATGTATTCTTTTAAGCGGCAGCGATCGATGGTTCTTACCTGTTCGAGAAGGATGGTGGAATCGCATTTTAAACCGCTTTCCTCTCTGGTTACCGGTACGTGGGTAGGGAGCTTGGCTTTGGTTGTCCTGCTGGTAATGGCTGCGACGATTACGGTGGGGCTGTGACGGTTTCCTGTATTGTTCTGTACGATCAGTACGGGACGCAGGCCGCCCTGTTCAGAACCGATCACCGGTGATAAGTCAGCGTAGTATAAGTCACCGCGCAGTACAGGTTTTTCTTTATATTTATCTGATAAATGATTCATTATGGTCTCCTCCTGTTAAAACATCTATGTCAATGATTGTCACATACGGTTCCGGCATCTGGCAGCCGGTTGTTCGTATCGTTCTGTTAGAGTATTTCCAGAGGGCCGGAAGATAAACCGGTTTTTCATGAAAAATTTAGAAAATCACGATAAAATACCTTTCACAGACGATTTTGGAAATTCCGCATATTCCCCGGCATGGACGAATAAGATAGTAATAATCAACATAAACGGGGAGAGTGCTATGAAGAGTTTATTGAACAGAAAATGGATGCTGTTCATGTGCCTTTGCATGTGGGTTCTGGTTGTACGGACACTGAGCGGGTGCAAAGATGAGCAGGATGACGGAAACAAAGTACGGGACATGGAATTTTCCGTGACAGCGGAAGCAGATATTCCAGAAGAGCTAAAGCAGATTATCGCCGAAAAGCAGAAGACGCCGTTCAAGCTGACATACAGTGACGACCAGAACTTATACATAGTGGTTGGATACGGCAAACAGGATACCGGCGGCTACAGCATTGCGGTGAATGAGCTGTATCTGACAGAGAATTCCATCGTTCTGGATACGGATCTGCTGGGGCCGGAAAAAGGTGAAAGCAGGGGGGACGGAACCCTCATTCCCCTTCATTGTCATCAAGACAGAGCTTTCGGAGCTGCCGGTGGTATTCAGTAAACCGTGCAGAAGAAAAGAAACCGCGCGTGCCTGGTAAGAGGGCGTCAAACAGTCAAAAGACTGTTCGGCGCCTTTTTGCTGTGATGGATGGACCGGCATCCCGTGAGCCTGATACGATCTGTCAGAGCCTCTTTAAAATTGTGGAAATTGTCCTTTTTCTTTTCACATCATATGATATACTATGGTATACTGTTTCACTAGGAATTAAATGGAAGGTAATTATAGAAAGAAAAGGGGACGGATCGTATGATATTAAAGGATATATGGCTTGATGTGAAGGCTGTTCAGGAACGTGACCCGGCGGCGAGGAATGCCCTTGAGGTACTTCTTCTTTATCAGGGCGTTCATGCGCTGATATGGCACCGGTTTGCATACTGGTTTTATAAGCATAAGATGTTTTTTGCCGCCAGGCTGATTTCCCAGATCGCCCGGTTTTTCACACTGATCGAGATCCATCGGGGCACAGCTGGGCCACGGGATCTTAATAGACCACGGCTGCGGGCGTCGTCATCGGAGAGACTACGGTAGTCGGAGACAACTGTACGATATACCAGGGGTTACTCTGGGAGGCGTCGGCTTAAACAAGGGAAACGCCATCCCACTCTGGGAAGCAACGTGACCGTAGGGGCTGGAGCCAAGATTTTAGGGTCCTTCGAGGTGGGAGACAACTGTACCATCGCGGCCAACGCCGTACTCTTAAAGCCGCTTCAGGATAACGTGACAGCGGTGGGGTTCCGGCCCAGGCAGTCAAGATCGACGGCGTTCCGATTCCCAAAAAGAAAAGAATCTCGTGACCATGGATCACTACTGCAAGATGGAAGAGCGGATTCGGCAGATGGAGGAGACAATTGCGTCCCTTCAGGAAGAACTGGCGGATGCCAGGAGAAATAAGTAACCATGCAGACAGAGGAGGCAGAGCGACCAGATGAAGGAACCAAAGACACGCTGCCAGCAGATAGAGCGCAGCATTATCAAAATTACCGCAAGGAAATATGGCGCCTTTGTGGATGCGCTGAATGAATATAAGATGATCGAGGAGGAGACAACATTGCTGTCTGTATTTCCGGCGGCAAAGGACTCCATGCTTTGCTGGCAAAGTGTATGCAGGAGATTCTCCGCCATGGAAAGATGAAGTTCGGGCTTCACTTTCTGGTGATGGATCCGGGCTACCATCCGGCCAACCGGAAGTTAATCGAGGAAAATGCAGCCCTGATGGAGATCCCCATCGAGATTTTTCGATTCCGACATCTTCGACGTGGTGGTAGATGTGGATGAATCTCCCTGCTACCTCTGCGCGCGCATGCGCCAGGGGCTTCCTCTACGCCCATGCGAAGGAATTAGGCTGTAATAAGATTGCCCTGGGGCATCATTTCGATGATGATAGAGACCGTGCTGATGAGCATGCTGTACGGCGGCCAGGTCAACACCATGATGCCGAAGCTTCACAGTACGAATTTTGAAGGGATGGAGCTTTTTGAGACCGCTGTACTTCTCGTAAAGGAGCGGGCAATTATCGACTGGAAGGAAGAGAACGGCCTGCATTTTCTGCAGTGTGCCTGCCGGTTCACGGAAGGCCATCGCCAAAGGAACGGGCCATGCGAGCCGAAAGTGCAGACGGACGGGATGGCCGGCGGCGATATCGTTCACTCCTCGAAGCGTCAGGAGATGAAGGAACTGATTGAGGAATTCCGAAAGATCAATCCCAACATTGAAAATAATATCTTCAAGAGCGTATCAACGTCAATTTAGACGCCTGTATCGGATATGTAAAAAACGGGAAGCGTCATCATTTCCTGGAAGAGTATGAATCAGACGGAGATTTAGCCGTCCTGTGTCACACTGAACAGGAATGAAGATTAACGTAATATTGGAACATGCACCTGCATAAACTTTCTTAAAGGAATATAGAAGGTAAGGCAGGTGCTTTTTTTATGTTGGAGCTGGTGAAGAAAAACATACATATGAACCGTTGGAGAAAGGAAATGCGACGTCACAGATAACCCTCGACGATGATTTTATCGTTCCGGATACCATGGATGATGTGGATCAGGTCATTCTCGATTCCGGAGAAATCGTCATCGAATCCGTGAAAAACCAGGGAGAACGGGTTCTGGTGCGGGGAAAAATGGATTTTAACATCTTATACAGGAAGTCAGAGGGAGGACTGCAGGCTTTGGGCGGATCCATTTCCTTTGAAGAGCCCATCAACGTACCGGGGCTGGAGGAGAAGGACTATGTGCAGCTGAGCTGGGATCTGGAAGATTTAAATGCCGGCATGATCAATTCAGAAAGTTAAGCATCAAAGCTATTGTCACGCTGGAAGTAAAGGTGGAGACTCTCTATGACGTGGAGGCTGCCGTAGAATTGGACACCGGTACGGCGGGCACAGGGACGCCGGCCACCATGGGAGGCGGAAGCGATTTAAACGGGACGCCCCAGGTGGAGGTGCTGCGCCGCAATGTGGATGTGGCGGCCATTGCGGTACGCCGCAAAGATACATACCGGATCAAGGAGAATTTACAGCTGTCCGGAAATAAGCCGAACATCGATCACATTCTGTGGAGCGAGATGAAGCTTCGCGGCATAACCACCAGGCCGTTAGACGGCAAAATGGTGCTGGATGGGGGAGCTGATGGTCTTCGTCATTTATCAGGGAGAAGGGGAAGACGCGCCGGTTCAGTGGCTGGAAGAGAGTATTCCATTTACCGGAGAGCTGGATTTGTCAGAGGCCTCCGAGGAGATGGTGCCTTCGGTATCGGTTCATCTGATTCATCGGGAGATTGGAAGCGAAGCCCGACTATGACGGGGAGATGCGGGAGCTCTGATGTGGACGCAGTTCCTGGAGCTGGATATGAAGCTCTATCGGGAAGAGAGTATGGAGCTGTTAAGCGATCTCTACTCCACGAACCGGGAGCTGACTCTTGAGACGGGAGACGCATGCTTCGATAAGGTGCTCACCAAGAACATGAGCAAATGTAAGATTGCTGAAAACTAAACATGGATCATGCAGACCGAATCCTTCCAGATCTGTCACAGCGAGGGTATGGTAAAGATCGACGAGACAGAGGTAAAGGACGACGGGCTCCATGTGGAGGGCGTGCTGGAGGTAAGCCTGCTCTATTTAACCGCGGACGACAGCCAGCCGATTCAGTCCTCTGTGGAGGTGATTCCGTTCCATTATCTAATCGAGGCGCCAGGGATCAACGAGAAGACCATCTGCCAGCTGGTTCCGGGACTGGAGCAGATGAGCGCCGTGATGATGGGCGGCGGCACGGTGGAGGTGAAGGCCACGATCGCGCTGGATTTGCTGGCTCTTCAGCCGGTATGCGAGCAGGTGATCAAAAATGTGTCGGAAGCCCCGATGGACTTAAAAAAACTGCAGCAGATGCCGGGAATTGTGGGTTACATTGTCCAGCCAGGGGATTCTCTGTGGAAAATTGCAAAAAAATTCCATACAACGGTGGAAACGATCATGACGACCAATGGGCTGACCGACAGTCTGATCAAGCCGGGAGACCGTCTGCTGCTGGTGAAGGAAATGTCGTAGGGGATGGGACGGGCTTGAATTTTCAAACGCATGGGGCGGTATCAGGCTTATTTGGAGGAGCCTGCGCCGCCCTTTTTCTTTCCCGGATTCTTTTCGCAGAAGGGCGGGAACTTTTTCTCTTTTTCGTGGTGCTCTCTGCAGGAGCCGCAGTCACCGTGGCGGGGACATTTTACCCATTTGCAGGGACAGGCTGAGCCTGTTTTCGTCAGTTTTATGATCCATGGTATGAAAATGGCCGTTTTATCGGAAGCAGGCCAAAACGATGCTGTATTTCCGGGCTACAGGAATAATATGCGCAGATAAAATTTGCTGCAGCGCGGAGGCATTCACCGGTATGGAAATTCCGATATTTTGTGTTCACACATTTGCCTCTGATGTTATATAATATATTATAGCTATGCAGTACCCCAGACGGCGCCATAACGCATCCAGCTGGTGCTTGAAATAGATCACAGGGGAACATTCCTGGGCGGTAGTGACGTGATTGCAAGACGTGATTACCGTTTACATAACATGGATCAGGCCGGCGGCTGCCGGACGATGTCCAGACGGTGTGATGCGGCCGGAAGCAGAAAGAATGGGGAATTTCAGAAACAGGAGCAACGGAAGATGAATTATACGTATTTGCTGAAATGCGCAGACGATACGCTGTACTGCGGCTGGACAAACCAGCTGGACAAGCGTTTAAAGGCGCATAACGAAGGGAAGGGCGCAAAATATACCAGAGGACGCAGGCCGGTGTCTCTGGCGTATTATGAGATTTTTGAGACGAAAGAGGAGGCCATGAAGCGTGAGGCCGCCATCAAGAGGCTTTCCAGAAAGGACAAGCTGGACCTGGTGGTGGTACGGCTTTGTGATGAATGGTAAACCAGCGGATATCAGGACAAATAAAAACCACGTCCGATGCATCTTATGCTACAAACTGATACATCATAATATAATGGCAGAGGCTTCCGCGCGAGAGTCCAGCCGCCCATAACGAATAAGTGGAATATTTCATGAGAGCCGAAATTCCTGTGTTTCGAGTTGAAGATCGGCAGCTTCAGCGCATAGATGATTCCACCCACTGTGTAGATGATACCGCCGGCCAGCAGCCAGCCAAAAGCGGCTCTTGGAAGAGCGCTGGTGATCTTTGTAAATGCCAGGACGCATACCCAGCCCATGGCGATGTAGAGTACAGAGGAGAACCATTTGGGACAATAGATCCAGCAGGCCTTGATGACAATACCGGCTATCGCGATTCCCCATACCAGTGCCAGAAGTCCCCAGCCGGTCCGGTCACCCAGGACGATCAGGCAGATCCGGAGTATACGTACCTGCTATTAATATGAAAATCATCATGTGGTCGATCTTCTTCAAAATCCTGTTCACATTTGGAGAAATGTCTGTGTGGTAAATGGTACTGGCTGCGTAAAGCAGGATCATACTGATGATAAATATGGACAGGGCAGCGAGGTGGAGCCTGTCGTCGGCCGACGCTTTTAAGAGAAGCGGTGCGGCGGCAAACAGTGCCATGAGCATGCCGATAAAATGTGTGATTGCGCTTCCGGGGTCCTTGATTTTAAATTTCATAATGGTCTCCTCCTTGCCAATTAATGAAAAATATATGACATAGTTTTAAAAACTACATGTTCTCTTTTTTTATATACTATACATCTTGTGAGAGAAAAATGCAATGGATTTGCAAAAATTTTAGAAAATAATGTACAAGAAAAAAAGATTATACTGAAATAATTTAAAAAACAGTGTAATATACTTATATACTTTATGCAGGGAGGAAATTACAACATGAATCAGACAATACAGGAATTATATGAGAGAAAATCGGTGCGTGCCTACGAGGAACGTCCAATCGAACCGGAGAAGAAGGAGATGGTGATTCAGGCGGCCATTCAGGCGCCCAGTGCAGGAATATGACACTTTACTCTATTATCGATGTGACGGACCAGAAGCTCAAGGACACGCTGGCGGTTACCTGTGATAATCAGCCTTTTTATTGCAAAAGCCCTATGGTGCTGGTCTTCTGCGCCGATTACCAGAAATGGTACGACCTGTTTTACAGCATGAGGAGGAAGTCAGAAAGCCGGGCATGGGAGACTTTATGCTGGCCTCCTGCGACGCTGATCGCTGCCCAGAACGCGGTGGTGGCGGCTTCTGCCCTGGGAATTGGATCCTGTTATATTGGAGATATTTTGGAGCGGTATGAGACACACAGGGACCTTCTTCATCTGCCGAAGTATGTGGTGCCGACTGCCATGGTAGTCTTCGGCTACCCTACGAAGCAGCAGGAGGAACGCGAAAAGCCGGTTCGGCTGCCGGAAGCGGCGGTGGTATCTGAGAATACATACCGTCAGATGGAAGCAGAGGAGTATGCATCGGTTTTTCTGACCGCCAGGGAAAGACAGAAGAAGAATTTGACCGCTGGCTGCATGCATTCTGCAAACGGAAATGGAATTCGGATTTCAGCGCAGAGATGAGCCGGTCCGTGGATGAAGGAGTGGGCTGAGTAGGTAAGAAATGGTAACCGGGCAGGCAGGAATGAAAGCGAGGTGGAGAACATAAAAAACAGGGAAGGATGAATATACTGTATAGGATGACCAGATCATTGTTGTGGAGAAGCCGGTCGGGAATAGAGTCTCAGTCCAGCCGGACCTTCGAGCCGGACATGGTCAGCGAAGTGAAGAAACATATCAACAGTTTGTCCCCAAAAAAGGGGGATCCATATGTGGGAGTTATCCACAGGCTGGATAAACCGGTTGGTGGAATACTTGTTTTGAAAAACAAAAGAGGCCGCTGGGGGCTTTAAGTAAGCAGATTTCTGGGCATCAGATGGAGAAAAGGTATCTGGCTGTTGTTTGTGGAAAACCTGTGGATAACTTTGGGACGTACGTGGATTATTTGTGGAAAGACGGGAAAAATAATATTTCAAAATTGTGGATAAGGGATAACCGATGCAAAGAGGGCGGAATTAAGCTACCGGGTGCTGGCGGAACTGGAAGGAGAGGGCGGCCCGCTCTGCCTTATGGAAATTGATTTAAAGACAGGGCGCCATCATCAGATCCGCGTTCAGCTCTCGGGTCATGGGACCCCGCTTTTAGGCGATTTGAAGTACAATCCGGCCGGCCCGAAGGTGGCCGGCCAGAGAAACGTAGCTCTCTGCGCCTGGAAGCTCTCCTTTACTCATCCGGGGAACAAAAAGAAGATGAAGTTTACGGTAAAGCCGCAGGGAGCGATATTTTATCAGTTTAGACTTTGATTATTTAGCAACACGCATACATAACTATACCTCATTCTGGTAAAAATAGAAAAGACTGAGGAGGTGTCTATTCTATTATGAAACAGAATGAAGGGAAAAAAGGAAAGAAAATCACTGATCTTCCGTTTTCTTAATACCGTAGAGCAAGTGGGCAACCGGCTGCCCTCATCCAATTACCATGTTTGCAGCGCTTGCCCTTTTTATCGTTCTTTTATCGGGAATCCTGGCTGCGGCAGGGATATCGGCGGAAGGCGAAGTGATAGACAGTACGACAATGGAAGTGACGACGCAGACCGTGTCGGTGGTCAGCCTGATGGACCGTGACGGCCTGGTCTATATGCTGACTCACATGGTCACCAATTTTACCGAGTTTGCTCCGCTGGGAGTGGTTCTGGTGACTATGCTGGGCGTAGGCTGCGCGGAGGGGAGCGGATACTTGTCTGCGCTGCTGAAGAAGACGGTGTCGGTTACGCCCGCAAAGCTGGTAACGCCCATGTTAGTATTTCTCGGTGTCATGTCTAATGTGGCTTCGGACGTAGGGTATGTGGTGCTGATTCCGCTGGGGGCAATGGTGTTTCTGGCCTGCGGCCGCCATCCGATCGCCGGAATTGCCGCGGCGTTTGCCGGTGTGTCCGGAGGCTTCTCCGCCAATTTGCTGATCGGTACGCTGGATCCCATGCTGGCCGGTATCAGCTCGGAGGCGGCGCAGCTGGTCTCCCGGTTACATCGTGGAACCGTCGGCAAACTGGTATTTTATGATCGTGTCTACCTTTCTGATCGTGGCACTGGGAAGCTGGGTGACAGACCGGATCGTGGAACCGCGTCTGACTGGGGGAATACAAAGCGAAGCCCGGAGAAGGAGGCCAGGCCAGCGCGGCCGGCGAACCGGATGACCGGGCGTCGGTCTCTCTGACAGACCGGGAGAGAAAGGCGCTCTGCCTGGCCAATACAAGTTTTTCTGCTGCTGGCCGCGGCGATTACCCTTGCTGGCATGGCCGCAGGATTCTTTTTTCAGGAAATCCGGAGACGAAAAGCCTGATATCATCGTCTCCATTTATGACGGGCTTAATTGTGCTGATTGCCCTGCTGTTTTTTGTGCCCTCCGTGGTTTACGGACGTGTTTCCGGTGCGTACAAAGGCGAGAAAAGATGTCTGTGCCCAGCTGTGGAAGCAACATGGAGGCCATGGGAGGCTATATTGCGCTGTCATTTGCGGCGGCTCAGTTTATCAGTTACTTTAATTATACGAAGCTGGGGACGATCCTGGCGTTAAAGGGGCCGCCGTTCTGGGCCGGATTGGAACGGGAGGACCGGTTTTAATGGTGCTGTTTATTCTGCTTGCATCGCTTATTAACCTGTTTATGGGGTCGGCCTCTGCCAAAGTGGACGATCCTGGCTCCCGTTTTTGTCCCCATGTTCATGCTGCTGGGCTATTCGCCGGAACTGGTGCAGGTGGCGTACCGTATCGGGGATTCGTGTACCAACCTCATTACACCGCTGATGGCCTATTTTGCCATGGTTGTGGTCTTTGCTAAGAAGTACGATGACAATTCCGGGATCGGGAACGCTGGTATCCACCATGCTTCCATACTGCATCTGTTTCCTGATCGGGTGGTCGCTGCTGCTCATCCTGTGGATGGGGGCCGGACTGCCTCTGGGACCGGGAGCGGGTCTGATGATATCATGAAAAGGAGAGCCGGACCTGGCGCTGAAAGAAAACCCGGTATCCGGTTTTTTTTTCAAATGTTGATCCCTTTGTGCATCTGCACAATCGCTGAATGGAGAATTCAAATAAATGCATAAAGAATGCCCCGGCAAATTGACAAAGAAAATGGTTTGTTTCTAAAATGACAACGTAGGACAAAATGAAAATAAGGACAAAATTAAACGGAGAGAGGGTGGTTGAGATTCAAAAAGCAAATATGATGCAGATAGCCGAGCACTGCGGCGTGTCTTTGAAGACGGTATCCAGGGTATTAAATCATCCCGAGCAGGTGAGTCCGAAGACGAGGGACGCGGTGCGGAAATCGATGGAGCAGTGCGGCTTCCAGGTAAACCTTCTGGCCAAAGGTTTAAAACAGAACAGAACCAATATTATCATTGTTTTTCTGGACAAGCACAACGGCGATTATATGAACTTATGGAGAAGCCGAGATGCTTAAGTATCTGTTCCGCTATTCCAGCGGTATCGGTTTTGAAGATCATTGTGTCTCCATCCGACAGCCACGGTTTCTGGAAGATGAGACGGATGGATTTTACCTGCTTTCCAGTGGTATCGCTGATGGGGCCATACTGCTGGAATACATGGCTGAAGATCAGCGAGTCGGGTATTTGAAACGAACCGGAACTCCGTATGTGGTTCTCGGACAGCCGGAGGAACAAGGATATCCCGGCGGTCAGCCTTGACAACTTCGATGTGGGGATTAAAGGGAGGCGGATACTTAAAAGAAAAGGGTTTTAAGAAGATTTGTTACTTGACGAATGATGTGGGGTTCTATTCGACGAAGCTGCGTGTCGGCGGTTTTTTAGAGGCAGTTCCGGAAGGCCGCGTGATATATGGAGTAGAGAGACGCGAAGACCGCGTATGAGAGAACCAGGAGCTGCTGCAGGCAGGGGAGGCAGACAGTATTTTCACAAAACGGAGACGACAACGGTTCCTTCGGAATCTACAGAGCTGCGGCTGAGTGCGGATACAGGATACCCCAGGATTTGGGAGTGTTGTCGGCAGACGACCTGGCTGTCAACGAGGAAGCATATCCGTCCCTGTCGTCTCTGGGGCAGGACTTTGAAGGTCTGGCGGAGAACTGTATTGCCGTACTCCAGTCTCTTCTCCAAAAAAGACAGAGTCATGAGTCCTGGCCCATAATCAGATTTTTCTGCCGTCCACGATCATTGAACGGGAATCGACAGGAATCACCGGTACAGAGGAAAAAACAGATAAAACCATAAAAGAATAGAAGAAAAGTTTGGAGGAAGCACCATGAAGAAGCTTGTAGCTACGGCACCAAGAACAGCCGAATTAAAAGAGTATGAGGACAGACCGATTCAGAGCAGCGAAGTGAGAGTGAAAGTGGAGTTCGCTGCACCGAAGCATGGAACAGAGCTTGCCGATTTCAGAGGAACGACGCCTTTTATCGACGGAAAATTCGATAATGACTGGAAGGTGTTTGTGGAGAGAGACGCGGACGAACCACGCGGCATAGAATTTGGCGATCTTCCCATCGGCAATATGTTTGTTGGAACGATTATTGAAGGCGGGAGCCGATGTTACGGAATATGCAGTAGGGGACAGAGTTTGTTCCTACGGACCGATTAAGGAGACAGAGATTGTCAATGCCGTGGACAACTATAAGCTGAGAAAGATGAGCAGGGAAGCTTCCGCGAAAAATGCCGTCTGCTACGATCCGGCACAGTTTGCATTAGGCGGAATTCGGGATGCCAATGTCCGCTCCGGAGACAATGTGGTCGTAATCGGACTGGGCGCCATCGGACAGCTGGCGGTACAGATGGCAAAGAAGTCAGGCGCCTCCATCGTGATAGCGGTGGACCCCATTGAAAAGAGAAGAGAGATCGCAGGAAAGTACGGTGCCGATTACTGCTTCGACCCGACCGCCTGTGACGTGGGATACGAGATCAAACGTATTACCGGTAAGATGGGAGCGGATGCGATTCTGGAGACCAGCGGCAGCGTACAGGCCCTTCAGTCTGCGTTAAAGGGGCTGGCATACGGCGGAACTATCGCTTATCTGGCATTTGCAAAGCCATTTCCGGCGGGGCTCTGGCTGGGACAGGAAGCACATTATAATTACGGAAAGATCGTCTTCTCGAGAGCGTGCAGTGAACCGAATCCGGATTATCCGAGATGGAACCGTAAGAGAATCGAAGACGTGGTTTGGGATATGCTGATGAGCGGATATTTAGACTGCTCCGAGATCATCGATCCGGTCGTGAAATTTGAAGATTCAGCAGAGGGCATCTGCACCTATATGGATAAGGAACAGGAAAAGAGCATAAAGATGGGCGTTACATTTGGAGGTGAAGAATGATGCTTGGTACACAGGACAGGGATTTTTTCCGCAGGACCTGACAGAAAAATTTAAATTTGTAAAATCAATCGGCTTTGAATGTCTTTGAGATCGATGGAAAGGTGCTGATGGAAAAGCCGGACGAGATTAAGCGTGCCATCCGGGAGTCAGGACTTCCGGTCTCCAGCGCCTGCGGCGGGATACACGTGGATGGATTGGTGATTTTATTGAAGAGAAGAGGTTAAACGGAATCGCTGATTTAAAGGTAATTATCAGGAACTTAAAGGAAGTGGGTGGAACCGGGGTGGTGGTTCCTGCGGCCTGGGGATGTTTACATACCGCCTTCCTCCGATGGTATCACCGAGAAGCCGCGAAGGGGACAGAAAAGCGATTCTGGATTCCTTAAGCCAGCTTGAAGAGACAGCTAAAGAGTGCGGCATCTATATCTACTTAGAACCCCTAAACCGGTATCAGGACCATATGTTAAATACGACGGAAGACGCAGTTTCCATCATCGACGAAGGAAAATTTGAGATGGTGAAGATTACGGAGACTTCTATCATATGTCCATTGAGGAGGATGATATTTCGAGACACTGGAGAAGTATCGGGATTACATAGGCCATATCCACATCGCGGAGAATCACAGATACCAGCCGGGCACGGGAAGTATTGATTTCAGACGCCATATGGAGACGTTAAAGAGGATTGGATATGACGGAGCGGTTGTGAATGAAGGAAGAATCCGCGGCGAAGATCCGCTGAAGGTCTATGTGGATTCCATTGCTTATATGAAACAGTTTATGTAAGACAGTTTGCATGAAAACAGGAGAAGGCCATGAGCAAACTTAAGGTAGCAGTTATCGGGTCCGGGCAAGTAGCCCGGACCTCCCATATCAATCATTATAAGAGCCTCCCGGACGTGGAGATATGTGCGGTCTGCGATGTAAATCAGAACGCGGCAAAAATGGCGGCTGATGAATTCCATATATTCATCCTGGTATACAGATGCGGAGACCATGCTGAAGGAAATACGGCCGGATGCGGTCAGCATCTGTGTGCCGAACAAGTTTCACTGTGATATGACGTGTCTCTGCCTGGAACACGGCTGCCACGTCCTGTGTGAGAAGCCGCCTGCGGTTACTTAAAAAAAAGCCGAAAGAATGCGGGATACTGCAAGGCGGTGCAAAGAGAATTTTAACGTTCGGATTCCATTTCCGTCATGCGGAAACGATTGCCTTCCTGAAGAAGAAGGTGGAAGCCGGTGAGATGGGTACTCTGTACGCCGGGGACGTGACATGGCTCAGAAGACAGGGGAATTCCGGCTGGGGCAGTTTTACGAATCTGGAGATACAGGGTGGCGGACCGCTGATCGATATCGGCGCTCACATGCTGGATCTGGCCGCCTGGCTGCTGGATTACCCGGAAGTATCCTATGTCTGCGCCTCCTCCTCGGACCTGATCGGAAAACAGGGCGGAACGGGCTTCATGGGAAGCTGGGACGGCGCCAGATTCGGCGTGGAGGACGGCCTGTTCGGATTCATTCGATTTTCCAATGGCGGTTCCTTAACGGTAAGAACTTCCTTTACGATCAATATTGCGGAGAAGGAAGAGAGAAATGTTCGTCTGTACGGTGATAAACGGGGAATCAGCGTGTTCCTTTCGAAATTTATCGGTGACGAGGACGGACATCAGGTCAATTCGGTCTATCCCTTTGAAGAGACGAAAGACTGGCACTACGACTGTATACGTAACTTTGTGGAGAGCTGCATGGGCCGGGCAGATATACTTGTCACGCCGGATCAGGCCGTCTATGTGCAGAAGCTGATTACCGGTTTATATCAATCCGCCGGAACAGGCAGACCGGTTATATATGGGAACGGGAATCTATGATTTATTACGGAACAGAGGAGAAGGAAAAGGAAAAGGGTTTCGCTTTTACGAACCGGAGAGGAATCCCGACTTACAACAAAAGACAGAGGCCGTTTTCGCACAATGCAATGGTTTTCTGGGCGTTCGGGCGTCTTTCGAGACGAAGCAGCTGGATGAGTCGAGGGGGACCTTTATCGGCGGCCTGTACCATAAGGCCGGTGTTCATGAGGTGACGGAACTGGTCAACTGCCCGGATGTCACCGAATTCAGAATAAGAATTAATGGGGAGAATCTGCGGTTGGATTCATGCTGTCTGACGGAGTACGAGCGGTCTCTGTATACAAGGTACGGAGAACTGGAGAGCCGGATCGGTTGTGAGATGAAGTCTGCCGGAGGCGTACATCTTACACAAGACGGTTTGCCTCCGCGGACAACAGGCGGCTGTTTTGTCATCAGCTGAAATATCCTGTGAGGAAGGCGGAGTTCTTGAACTTTCCACCGGAATCAACGGACAGATTACAAACAGCGGAGTGGCTCATTTTGACCGCATGGAAGCGAGGGTGTTTGAACATTGCCGGATGTTCCTTGAATGCGGCTGCGATCACGGGCAGATACTATCCGTTATGACCGTCTGCAAGCACGGGGGAGAGCCGGGAATCTGCGGCATTTCATCTGGAGCGAAGAGCGGTTTATCAGGATTTTAAAAGGAACTGCAGCCTGGAGAAGTGTGGACAATCAGTAAATATACGCTGTTTGATGTGGAAAACAGGAAAGAATCTTCCGGGAAGACGGACGGGCAGGTTCTGGTGGAGATGACTGATGTACTGGCTGAAGCGTTGAAGGCCGGCTATGGTGAATTGAACCGCCGGCACAGAGATGCATTCGAACGTTTTGGGATATGGCGGCCATTGAGATTACCGGGGCTCGCAAAAGAAGAACGGGCAGCCGTTGAATTTGCAGAGTATCATCTGGCCGGCATGGTTCCATGGGAGGGAGATTCCTGCAAAATAGATAGCAGCCAAGGGACTGACTGAGAGGGCTATAAGGGTCATGTTTTCTGGGATACAGAGATCTTCATCATGCCTTTTTTTATATGCCAGATGTTCCCGGAGACGGCACGCAATCTTCTGCTTTACCGGTACCGTGGTCTGGCAGGAGCACGAAAAAAGGCGGAAGAGTACGGTTATTCCGGAGCCATGTCCCTGGGAGGCGGCGGCATCCGGTGAGGAGGAGACTCCTCTGTACGCGGCAATCGACATTCATACAGGAAAGGCTGCGAAGGTATGGTCCGGAATCAAAGAACATCATGTGACTGCTGATATCATCTATGGTCTGATCTCCTATTACCGGGCCACCGGCGACCGGAATTTCATGGATCAGTACGGCTGCCGGATGATACTGGAGACTGCTGTATTCTGGTACAGCAGAGCCGTGTGGAACGGGGATAAAAGACGCTTTGAGATCAGGGATGTGATCGGCCCGGATGAATATACAGAGCATGTGGACAACAACGCGTATACCAATTATATGGCCTTTTGAAAACGTAAAAGCGGCAGGACAGGTGCTGGCCTCCTGGGACAATCCCTGGCAGATTCCTGTCGGAAAGAGGATGGAGTGAGCGTTTTGACCATTTTCTGCGGCATCTCTATCTGCCGGAACCGAATGAGGAGAAACTTATTCCGCAGGATGATACCTTTTCAGTAAAAAAGAAGCTTTCCAATATTGAGAAATACAGGAACGCGGATGTACGCCAGCTGATCTTAAAAGATTACAGCAGGAACCAGGTGGTGGACATGCAGGTATTAAAACAGGCGGATGTAGTTATGTTGTTAGAACTTCTGCCGGAACGGTTTGACGCTGAAACGGTTAAGAAAAACGTGGAGTATTATGAGGCGCTGAACACCCATGATTCTTCACTGAGTCTCTGTGCTCACGCAGAGGCGGAGGCAGTGATCGGGGAAATGGATAAGGCAGTGGGATTTTTCCATCAGGCGATGGAGATCGATCTGGGCATGAGTTATAAGGATTCCGCAGAAGGCATACACGCTGCATCACTGGGTGGAATCGTCAACTGCATCCTGCGGGGGTTTGCAGGGATAAAAACAGATGGAAACATGTTCCGGTTCACTCCTCATCTGCCGGATCACTGGCAGTCCATACGTTTTTCATTTATGGATCACGGAAGAAAAAAAACGGCGGTGGTGACCAGTGAGGGAGCGGCCGTGACGGCGGAGGAAGATGATGATACAGGCGTTTATATTTGATCTGGATGGCGTGGTGGTGGATACGGCGAAATACCATTATCAGGCATGGAAGGAACTGGCCGGAGAGCTGGGCTTCGATTTCCCGGAGGCGGAAGGTGAACGGCTGAAAGGTGTGAGCCGGATGGATTCCCTGGAGATTGTACTGGAGTCGGAAGGATAACCGGACTGACGGCAGAGGAAAAGAAAGGCTTGCGGACCGGAAAATAAGAGTTATCTCACTTATATCAACCGCCTGGATAGAGAGGAGATCCTTCCGGTATCCTTAAATTCCTGAAAAAAATCAGGGCGGAGGGTATAAGACTGCGCTGGGATCGGCGAGCAAAAAGCGGGCATGATCCTTCGTAGAAACTGGGAATCGCAGATCTGTTTGATGTCATCGTGGATGGCCTCTCAATGAAGGCGAAGCTCGAGCCTGATCCGGAGGTGTTTTTAGCGGCGGCTGCAAAGCTTGGTGCGGATCCGGGAAACTGTATTGTGATAGAAGATGCGCAGGCAGGCGTACTGGCGGCCCAAAAACGGCGGTATGCACTGTATTGGAATTGGCAGCGAAGAAATTCTTAAGGGTGCGGACGTAGTTCTGGAACAACAGGACTCCTCCCAAACGTGAATTACCGGGCACTCTTTTGATGTCCTGGAAAGCGGGGATCACATGTACGAAAAATTATCTGAATACAGAGAATGCTCAGAAGATTGCAGATGGAATTATGAAAATCATTCCCTGTAACATCAACATTACTGATACGGCCGGAGAGATCCTTGCGAGCGGAGATAAAAGCACTCTCGGAACTCTTCACAAAGGGAGCGCTGACCGCGCTGAAGCGGAAGGAAGCCTATGTAATATATGAGAACACTCCAACGGAGCAGAGAGGAATCTGCCTTCCAATCATCTACAATAACAGTATTCTGGGGGTGATCGCCATAGGCGGGGGACGTTGAGGAAGTGATGCCAATCGGCCAGATCTGCTTATCCATAGCGGTTCTTACCATTGAAAACCGCCTGCTGAGCGATATGTCCTCCATTAAGGAAAGCCGGCTGAAGGATTTCCTGTATGAATGGATCAGTCTAAGCAGAGAACAGTACGATGACGCGTTTTACGATCAGGCAGCGTACTTAGGCATTGATATGAAAATTCCAAGGACGGCTGTCGTCATAACCAGCAAGCAGGATCCGCTACAGTATTATAGAAACCATAAAGAGCCATCTGGCGGCGGGAGGGGAGAGTACATCGTGCGTCAGGGTATGGAGGAGGTCTGATTCTGTTCCGGTCGGATAAAACGGCTGGAAATCGCGTCTGGAGAAAATACGGATATCAGCAAAGACCTGGAGAACTGTTATATTGGCGAATCGACATAATTGCCAGCAGGACGGACGAATTCCGTTATGCAGACGTTTCACATAGCCAGAGCGCTGAATATACGCAAACGGATTCTGTTGCTACACGAGGTTTCACTGGAATGCTTCTTAATAATGTAGAAGTGACCAGGGGAGCTGGAAGATATCCTGGAAAGCTTTGGAGCGGGATGGACGGCGTCTTAAAAAGGAGACGATAACCGCTTACGGAAGATAACGATAACTATGCCCAGATCTGCGACAAGCTGCATATTCACCGCACACGTTAAACTATCGCCTTGCATCGAGGATACTGCTGAACCGGAAACCCAAGGACGGGCGAAAGACTTGATGATGCTCTATATCGCCGTAATTAAAATGGGGGAAATAGTGAAAAGTAAAACGGTAGTTGTGCAAATGCACAAAAGCGAGGCTCGGGTTTGGGCGGCTGCCTACATTGTAGTGTGAATATTGGAATGTTACAATGTTATCATCAACAAATGGTAAGGAGAGGGAATAATGAAAAAACTTAACGAAGAAATTAGCGGCACTTGGACTGGCGGTAATTACGACGGCGAGCATGGCGGATGCTCATCGAAGCCGGCTGAGACAAAGGCTCCCTGAGACAACGACGGCTGGCAGCGCGGAGCAGAGAGCACGGAGGCACCGGCCACGGAAGCTGCAAAGAAAGGAGGCCGGCGGCTAACGTTTTAAAGGTTACATACAGCGGCACTCGGAAATTCATGAGAAGCAGTATTTGATGGATACCTTCTTCAAGAACTTCGAAGAGGAGAATAACTGCACCGTTGAGGTGGATTTCGTGGCCCAGGCGGACGCGGTGAAGAAGATCCAGTCGGAGCAGGAAGGGAAGAATTACATAACCGATATTATTTATGCAGACACGGCAAACATGGCGCCATATGTGAACGGCGGCTGGATGCAGGATATTACGGAACTGGTTAACAGCACAGGCTCCACTTACACTCAGATGTTTGACAACACAACAAATAAAGACGGCGTACGCTACTTCGTTCCGTTTACCTTCGATGTATACGTAACGTGTGCCAATAAGAAGGCCTGGATTATCTTCCGGATGGACTGACAGAAGAAGATGTAGTCTCTGGTATTACATGGGAACAGTACGCTGACTGGGCGGTTGCAATCATGCGGCCGGTGAGGGGAAGGAAAGACCATGATGCCTGCCAACTTAACAAGCTCCCAGCTGTTATACCCGATGGGAGGAATGAGCCTGGCTTACGGCGGCGGATTCCCGGAATTTACATCTGATGGTTTTAAAGACGCGCTTGGCATTATCGCACAGATCGCGGCAGGCAATGGATTCTACGCAGAGCAGGATCAGTACACCGCACCGACAGATCCGTTAAACAGCGGCGATGTATGGCTGACATTTGCACATATAGGCTCCTGTGGTACAAGCTACAACGCAGCCCCAACAACTTTGTAATCGGCGCAGCGCCTAAAGGGCAGCAAAGGGGGCGGGCTCCACGTCCGGCGCATGGTGCTACGGTATTGCCCAGGGCGCTCCAAATCAGGAACTGGCGGAGAAATTTATCAACTACATTGCAGATCCGGAAGTAAACTATGAATTTTGCTCCAACTATGGCGGATCCTAAGCCCGATCGAAGAGGTTGGCGACATTCTGGAGTCCAGCGACGTAGTTATGAGAGCCGGTATTGAGATGCTGAAGACCACGATCGTTACCGGTGTTCCGGCATCAGAGTATTCCGACTGGAACGCAGTAAAAACTGCTTTACGGTGATATTTTTAACGACGTATTAAAGAATAAAGCAGTTCCTGGAGATGATTACCTTGCAGAAGAGCAGAGTAAGCTGGAAGCATTGAAGAATTAATTAATTGTGCAAAAGCCTGGAAAGCTGCGGTGTGGGTATGATTCACCGGGTATTTTCCCCTTTTTTCTGTGACAGGGGAGTGCGCCTGTCCGGTGCGCGAGCCTGCCTTTCTTTATGGTATTATACAGACAGGTTTACCCTGCCTAAAGGAATGGGGGGGATTTATTTGAACGAGAACGATTCAAAACAGACGATAAAGAAAACGATATTCAGTAAAAAGCATTCCCTATCTGCTTCTGCTCCCGGCATTCCTCTTTTATGCAGTATTCTGGCTGCTTCCGGTGCTCGGGGGTAAAAGAGGTTTTACTGATTTTGACGGCAATTTCACACTTCTGGGCAATTTTAACTGATGGCCCAGTCCGATTTAATCGGCCCGGCAATTTTAATACTGCAACCTTTGCGGCAGTCTCCGTGATGCTTCAATATTTTCTGGCGCTTCTCTTATCCGTACTCCTTTCAAGAAAGTTTAAAAGCTCCAAGCTTTTGATGTTTATTTCCATGATTCCCATGGCCATCACCCCTGACCGCAGTGGCGATTCTCTGGAAAACGGGACTGGTCAGAGATGGCTGGATCAACACCGTTTTGATCGGATTACACCTGATTGACAAACCTATTGTCTTTATGGGGGCGGAGGGAATGTCCGCAGTCTTTCCTGATCATCCTGATCGACACCTGGACCGTAACCCCTTCCGTCATGATTATTTTAATTGCAGGACTTCAGGGGGTACAGAGAGAGTTAAAAGAGGCGGCTTACTTATTGGAGCTAATAAATGGCAGACCTTTAAGGATATTGTGATTCCAATCTTAAAAGCCGTCTATTACCACGTCAATTATTATGAGACTGATTGCTGCCATACAGGTATGGTCGATTGCGGTTATGGTATTGGGATACAGTAAGGTTCCGTTCCTGGTAGAGCGAATCGCGTTCTACGTGGAAGCCGTTCCCGGCGTCAACACGAGCCAGAAGCTTGCCTTTACCCTGTCCTTCCTCACGACCCTGATCGTATTGTGTGCGACAGTGGTATACTTAAAGGCTTCGAAAGGCGCAGGAGCCGGTTCCCATGAAACAGGCAGGAAACGCCCGGCTAAAGTGAAGGAGGCAGCAAAATGATGGACAAACTGAATATCGTACAAAAAACCGTTATGGCCCTGATCCTGGCGACCATGGTCCTCCTTGTGGCAGTTCCGCTTCTCGCATTTACAACGGTTGCATTTTCCAACTCCGTGAAATGACAGAATTCCCCAAGAGGCTGATCCCAAAAGCGCACGGTTACCGTCAGGGTGGCTCCCACTCCGGAGGGGGAATTCGAGATTTTCTATGACAGCGGCGAGGGCTATGAATCCATTATCACGACGAAGAGAGCCTCCAAACTGGAAGCGCACTTTACCAGACAGTATGCAGTAACGGTGCCTGGTGAGGAGCTGGCAGAGGATTTTAAGCAGACTCTTACGAACGGCCCCATGGAATTTACCTATAAGAAAGACCTGTTCTATAATTTTAAGACGTTCTTCAGTATCGTGCCCAACGCGGCGCGGCGCTGAAAAACAGTATCATCGTTTCGCTCTATACGATACTGATTTCTCTGGGAATCGGCAGTCTTGCCGGGTTCGCCATGGCCAGGTTCCAGTTTAAGTTTAAGGAACAGATTCACGTATCACTTTTAATCGTCCGAATGTTCCCTGTGGTGGGAATCAGTATTCCTATGGCGATGCTTTTGATTCAGTTTGGCCTGTTTGATACGAGGATCGGCCTGGCTCTTCTCTATTCCGTTCCCTAATATCGCGCTGACGGCATGGATTACCAACAGTATCTTTATCGGAATCAACAAAGAACTGGAAGAAGCCTCCATGATATTTGGAGCGAACAGTGTACAGACCTTTGCGAAGATTACTCTTCCGCTGGCCTTTCCGGCTTTGGCGGCAAGCTCGATGTATTCGTTTTTAACAGCCTGGAATGATACCATTTCAGCCCTGATTCTGACCAATAAAAACCAGACGCTGTCCCTGGTTGTCTATAAGGCGATCGGAACCACCTCAAGCGGAATCCAGTATGCGGCGGCGGAAGTATTGTACTTATCCTTCCGGCACTGGTGTTCACATTCATTATCAGAAAATGTATCGGTCAGATGTGGGGTGGAATTATAGAACGATAGGAGGAAGCTTATGAGCTATTTGGAAATCAAGAATTTGCAGAAAAAATATACGAAAGATGGTCCGCTGGTTGTTAATAATATGAATTTATCCATTGAGAAGGGGAATTCATTGTATTTCTGGGGCCATCCGGCTGCGTAAGACGACCACCATCCGAATGATATCAGGACTTGAAGACATCAGCGGTGGTGAGATCTTAATCGACGGGGAAGATGTAATCGGAAAGAAGCCGAAGGACCGCGGTGTATCCATGATATTCCAGAGTTACGCCATCTGGCCTCACATGACGGTGTTCGATAATATCGCCTATCCGTTAAAACTCCAGAAGGTGCCGAAGGCTGAGATCAAAAAGCGTGTGACGGCGGCCGGAAGCTACCGATATAGTTGGACTTTTAAACCGTTATCCGGCACAGATGTCTGGAGGCCAGAGACAGAGGGTTGCCGTATCCAGGGCAATCGTTGTGAAGCCGAAGATTTTCCTGATGGATGAACCGCTGTCCAATCTGGATGCCAAGCTCCGTGTATCGATGAGAACCGAGCTTAAGAATATTCATATCCAGCAGAATTCCACCAGCATTTTCGTTACCCATGACCAGTCTGAGGCTATGAGCCTTGCAGACAGAATCGTAGTCATGTACAAGGGCAGAATCGAACAGATCGGTACGCCCATGGAGGTATATCAGGACAGTGCGACCAGATTTGTCGCAGTTTATCGGCACACCGCCGACCAATTTCTTTGTCACAAAGATTGAAAAACGGCCGATGGTCTGATGGCTGTAAATGACAGTATTCATTATCAGGTCCGGATTCCTTAAGGGATGCGCTTTGCCGTATGCAGGCAAAGAGGTGGATTGGGTTGTGAGACCGGAATTTATCGATTGTTCTTTTCCATGGAACGGAACGAAAGGTTACTTATGTGACACCGTAATCGATTTCGTAGAGCCTCAGGGTTCCCCGCCATCCTGATCACCAGGATAGGCGGAAATGAAGTAAAGATTCATACCACTGCCTACATGGAAATGGCACCGAAGACCAAATGTGGCATTAAACGTTAAGGATGACAAGGTTATGTTTTTGACCGCGATACGTCTTTCCGTATTAAGTAAAGAAACAGATAAGTGAGGAAACCGTAAAGCGGTGGAAAGAGGATTCAACATGGATAAGATTCTGATCGCGGCATCAACCCATTGGGACCGTGAGTGGTACCGTACCTTTCAGGAGTTCCAGATCCGGCTCTGCGTACTGATGAACCGGCTGATCGCTCTTCTGGAGCAGGATGAAGGAGTTTCTGTGCTATACCTTTGACGGGCAGTCAGCAGTCCTGGAAGACTATCTGAAATCTACCCTGAAAACAGAGGAAGGATCGAAAAGCTGGCGGCAGAGGGGCGCCTCGTATTTGGGCCTCTCTATAATCTTCCGGATGAGTTCTTATCCGGCGGGGAGGCGCTGATCCGCAATTTTCTGTTGGGAGACGAGGTCTGCCGGTCGGTTAGGAGGCAAGCTGAACGCGGGGTATGTGCCGGACAATTTCGGTCATATCTCCCAGCTTCCGCAGATATTAAACGGAGTGGGGATCGATACCGCCTTTTTCTTTCGGGGATGGACAGGACGGAATAAAGGAGAAGGAATTCTACTGGGAATCCCCGGACGGATCCCGTGTCCTGTGCGAGTATATGATTCTGGGATACTGGAGCCTGAAGAGCTGGGGAAAAATGGGAAAAGTACTGGCAGAACACTTTTACGATGCATACCGGCTGTTAAAAGAATCCAGCTGTTTAAATACCTTTCTGCTGATCAACGGTTTCCGACCATCTCTATCAGGATCCCGATTTTACTGCTATGGTGAGAGAAGTAAAAGAGGCATCTCGGAGCTGGACATAAAAATGGCTCGATTGCCGATTATGCGGAGATGGCGAAAGCGGCGTGCCAGTCAGTCTGATTGTTTAAGGACGGTTGAAGGAGAAATGAGGATTTCCGGTACGGACCGGATCCGACCGGCGTTACTTCCTGCCGGGGCCGGATCAATCGCCTTCTGTTTGCGGTTCAGTCGCAGGTGGAACGGTACGCGGAGCCGCTGGCTGTTCTGGCTTCCAGGACAGGAGGTGGATTTGACTATCCGGGGGCTGTTCGGAAAAATATGGAGAAATATTACCATTTCTCTGGGACACGACGCAGTCTCCGGTTGTTCTACCGACGAGGTGATGGACGATATCAAGTCCTATTTTAACCCATGCGCTCCAGTCTTCCTCACGGATCAGCGAGGCGGCGATGGAGGAGCTGACGGGACGGGAAGAGTATGGCCAGGAAGTATGGGATGAGTCGTATCTGGCGGTCTTCAATCCCCACCCGTTTGCCTGTTCAGGCATGACCGAACAGACGATACGTTTGGAGAAGGCGGGGGCGTGGAAAGGATTTCGTGCTTTACGGGGAGAACGATGAGGAAATTCCATATGAAATCCTGGAATGGTCGGATGAGGTGATTACCCGTGAATACTTTTATAACAGCAAGGAGAAGGTTCCGAGAACGTGTGTAAAGATTTTTTTCCGGTAAAACGATATTCCGGCGCTCCATCCGGTATTTCCGGATTCAGAAGAGCCGTCTGCTGGAGAAAGCGGGTGCCAGGAATTCTATGTTCGGCGCCAGCCTTCAGGGCAAGATTGAAAAAACCAGCGCTTTTCCATGTACAGTTAATGAGGATGCCAGTATCAATGTTCTGGATAAAAAAGCGGACGGATCTACCGGGGACTGAACAGCTTTGTGGACAGAGGCGAGGCGGGGATGAGTATCAGCACGTGTCTCCGCTTCTGGACGAGCATGTGATGGCAAGACTTACAGGCGTATCAGTCATACATAACAGCCCGTTGTCGCAGAAGCTTAAGATAACAGCGGAGCTGAATATACCGGACCGGGCAGAACGCGGATTTTTGAAGCGTTCCGGTGCTTATCGGGTGTGCCGGATTGTAACGTCGTCTCTCTGACTAAGGGATCAGACCGGGTGGAATTTACGGTACAGATCGACAATCCCTGTTCGGATCATATCCTGTTTGCGAGATTCCCGACTGCATTGCATACCCCGGTGGAATACTCAAACTCAGGCTTTTGATGAGACGGAGCGGGCCGGGGAGAGGAAGGCTTTTGCACCGGGCTTAAATCGACCCAGTCTCTGCTGAAACCGATGCGGGATACGCAGGACTCATGGGGGGAAAATTAAAGGGCAACGGCGGCGGAATGTGACGGAAGCTTTCATGTGATGGGAAAAGGGCTTTATGAGTACCACACGAAGAAAAGCGGGCAGACAACAGATTTTATATTACCCTGTTAAGGAAGTACAAGTTACTTGTTCCATGGCCTTCCGACCTCCTGGCTGGATGGCCAGGAGAGCACCACCCCGATGGTGGAGACAAAGGGGCTGCATGGAGTAGGGGAAAGCACTGTGGAATATGCGATTCTGTTTGATGAACAGAATCCGGCCAGGGAGGCGGAGAAAGTACCTGTATCCCCTTTATGGAGTCAATGTGACGTGTCTGCCGGATAACAGAGGGCCTGTGAATCCTTCCTGAGTTTTGACAATGAGAATATTCTGCTCAGTGCCCTCAAAAACACCGGTCAAAAGAAGGGACGGTACTGCGGTTCTACAACAGAAACAGCAGTGAGGAAAAATGGTGATCCGTACCGGCCGGCAGATTCGCGAATGCCGGGCGTGCAGCCTTTGGAAGAACTGGAAGGGAGATGGAGCACACGACGGACACCATAACCTGCACTGTACCGGGAAAAAAATCATAACACTATATATTGCATGGAGATAGAATATGGACAGCATAAAAAGAACACTTACAACATTTATACCCGGACTGCTGGGAGGAACTGGAACAGCGGATCGGAGCACTGACAGAATCGTGGAAGCTTAAAATGGGAAACACCTCCGGAGAGGCGCTTTATCCATGGGTAAGTAAAGACGATGTCATGCTGATCACGTATGGTGATGGAATCGGAAGAGAGGGGAAGCGCCCCTTGCAACACTCCGGTCATTCCTTAACGAGGAACTTTCCGGTACGGTGAGCGCGGTCCATTTACTCCCCATGTTTCCTTATACGTCGGATGACGGATTTTCTGTGACGGATTTTAAAGCAATTAATCCGGAACTGGGAGATTGGGAAGATATCGAGAACCTGCGGAGAGAATACGATCTGATGTTTGACGCGGTAATCAATCACGTCTCTAAATCAAGCGGGTACTTTAAAGGAATATGCGGCGGGAAATCCGCACTACCGGGGATTTTTTATCGAGGCAGATCCCGAAGGGGACTACAGCAGGGTAATCCGCCCCGAACGCTCCCTCTGCTTACAAAGTTTGAGACTTCCATGGGAACGAAGTATCTTTGGACCACCTTCAGTGAGGATCAGATCGATTTAAACTACAGGGATCCGGAGGTCTTAATGGAGATACTCGATGTTCTTCTGCTCTATGCGGCAAGGGCGCAACGGTTTATCCGGTTTGACGCTATCGGTTTTGCCTGGAAGGAGCCGGGGACGACCTGCATGCATCTTCCCCAGACACATGAGCTGATCAAGCTGATGCGATGTGTTTTGGAGTCCTGCGCCAAAGGGCTGCACAATCATAACCGAAACCAATGTGCCTCATAAAGAAAACATCAGCTATTTTGGCAGCGGTTACGATGAGGCCGGGCTGGTTTATCAGTTTCCGCTTCCTCCGCTGACCCTGTACTCATATTTAAGCGGAAGCGCCGCGCATTTATCGGACTGGGCGGCGGGGCTGGAACCGACCACGGAAGCGACTGCCTACTTTAATTTCCTGGCATCCCACGACGGAATCGGCCTTCGCCCGGTGGAAGACATCTTAAGCGAGGGGAACGGCGCCTTATGGTGGCTGAGGTAATGGAGCGCGAGGCGGTCAGGTTGGATACCGTTCCTGGCCGACGGCAGTATGGTTCCGTATGAACTGAATATCAATTACCTGGACGCCATAGCCGGAAACGAGAAGGACATGGGAAGGATGGTACGGAAATTCCTGGGTTCCCAGTGTATTTTGCTTTCTGTTATGGGAATGCCGGCAATTTATTACCACAGCCTTCTGGGATCCAGAAACTGTTACCGGGATTTCGAGGAATCAGGGAATCAAAAGAAGAATCAACAGGGAGAAGCTAGACGCAGACCAGCTGAAGGCGGAACTCTCGGATCCGGATTCCTTAAGAAGCCGGGTGCTGGCCGGATACAGGCAGATGTTAAAAATACGGAAGCAGGAGGAGGCGTTTTCTCCCAACAGCCCGCAGCAGGTGCTGAAGCTGGACGAGAGGGTTTTTGCACTCATAAGGGGAACGCAGGAAAATCAGATTCTGGTACTTATCAATGTATCGGATGATGTGGTAGAATTAAAGACAGGAATGGCGGGAAGCGGTCTGCTTTCCGTAAACTGATGAATCAGGAGGTCACGCTGGAGCCATATGAATATCTGTGGATGAAGATTAACAGCTGACCGTAATATAAAAGAGGAGAAGCAGGGTATGGACAGAGATTACAGCTTTTTGGATTCCCTCGACAGGGGAATGTATTTTGATAAGAAAGAGTACGACGGAGTGCCGCCTTTAAGCTATGAAGAGGTAAAGGACAATCTGCCGGTTCCCATCGTATCCAGCCATCCGGAATGGGTAGAATGCTACAGGTATGCGGTTCAGGTTTATATACCAATGTACACCGCCCGACAGAGGGCAGCGGGTTTGTCAGCAATTTTGTGGACGCCGCATTTAACGATGATATTATTCCTCTGGGACACGGTATTTATGACGCTGTTCTGCAATCTTCTTCATCCTTACGTTCCGGGAATCTGTTCCTGGACAATTTTTACTGCAAGCAGTTTGACGATGGGGAGATACCGAGAGAGATGGTGAGGGAGACAGGAAAAGATTTTCTCCTGTGTGTCAACGCCTTTGACAGTCCGCTGTACTCCTATTTTCAGAATCACTATGGCTTCCGTACCTTAAGAGAACTGGGAAAGCTGCCGTATGAAGACATGTACAAGCCGAATATGGGACGGATTATTGAGAAGAAACCGTACCTCACCCTGGACAACTTAAATCATCCCTTCTCGCTTTTGCAGAGTGGGAGAGCTACTGCCATACGAGAGATGCGGCGCGCCTTCACATGGTACTGGAACCGCTGTACCACTATCACGAGGCCATGAAATACCATCTGCGTCATCAAAACGGATTATACATCACAGACTGGGCAAGTATGGATAATTCCCCGAGAAACAAGCATCTGGGACTGGCGGTGGATACCAGCTGTGAGATGGCCATGTTTGCAGGCAATTTGATAGACATTATGGATGTTCTGGTAAAGCGTGGATACGAGGTGACGGATTACGAAAAAGGCGTGAGGGTCTTATGAAGGACCGTACGGTTCTGATTGAGAAAATCAATCACTATATGTGGAACGAACAGGACGGGTTTTACTACGATATGACATTTGGCGAGCGCCAGACCAGAATCAAGACGATCGCGGGCTTCTTTTTCCCGCTGGTGTCAGGCGTGGCGGATGAAAAGCAGGGAAAGCGTCTTATCGAATGGCTGGAGGATAAGGAGACCTTCAACCGTGTTCACAGGATTCCGGTTGTGGCCGCGGACGAAGAGGGGTATGATCCCAGAGGAGGATACTGGAGAGGTTCCGTCTGGGCGCCGACCAATGCTCTCGTAACCTGTGGACTGGAGAAGCACGGGTTCCATAAGCTGGCCAGGGATATCGCCATCAACCATCTGGACGTGATCGCCAAAGTCTATGAGCAGACGGGAACCATCTGGGAGAACTATCCGCCGGATGAGATATCCAGCGGAGATGCCGATAATAAAGATTTCGTGGGCTGGTCCGGCCTTGCCCCGATTCTCTATCTGATCCAGCATGCCGCAGGCCTGTCCCTCGACAGGAAAGAAGCGGAGCCGACAGTCAGATGGGAGATATCCGAGCATCTGGTTCGGGAGGCGTTTTGGGATGCAGACGTTACTGGTTTGCAGGAAAGACCGCTGATTTTGTGGCAAAAGACGCAGGCGGATCTCTGGAAGTGAGCATTCATACAGAGGACTGCTTCAAACTCAATCTGATCTATCAGGAGCACAGCACTCGATTATGGTGCAGGGTGACATGAAGCTGACATTTTAAATCCTGCGAGGTGTGATGTTTTATGAAGACAATAGCGATTTACGGCGACAGTATTTCTACGGGAACACACGGGGAGGGCGGTTATGAGAATACATTAAAAACAGCCCTCCCTGGATAAAGTCTATAATTTTGCGGTGGGCTCCAGCGGCCTGACACGGAAGACACCCGGCGGCATGTTGGAAGTGCTCGATAAAAATCCGGTTCCGGAAGATGCAGAACTGTTCCTGATCTGGCATGGAAGCAATGACTGGTATTGGGGAAGTGAATTGGAAGCGTTTTCTGAAGCCATAGAGGCGGCGGTAGACAGACTGCGTGCCGCGGTCCCCACCGCCTGCCTGGTATGGGTAACTCCGATCTACCGGTTCGAATGCCCGGACGGCATGGCACAGGCAGGGGAGGCTTACGAACTGCCCAATAAAAGCGGATACACCATGCTGGATTATTATGTGGAACTGGAACGCGCCAGCAAGCGGCTAGGATTTCCTCTCATAGATATGCGGAGGCTGTGCGGAATTCACCGCGATAATGCTGAGTTATATCTGAAGACCGGGTTCATCCCAACCGGGCGGGCTACCAGAGGATCAGCGCGGTCCTTGCCAGGGGAGATTCAGAGATTTTGTATTTTTTAAACAGGATCTGTTTGACAGACCATATTCCCAGTGGTACACTGAGGAAGTAAAACAAAGAAACCCAAATAAGCATTTCGTTTCCGGCGATAAACGCTTTTTATGAGGATACAGCGATGAACAGACCAGCTCATGTATTTACTTATGATATTGCCTGTTTCTTCAGTGCAGATACCTGCTGCAGTGAAGTTTTTTGCGTACAATATAAGAGGAAATCCATGCAGTCGGGAAAAGAATTATCGTGAGATTCGTTTTGATATTTTAAATTTAAATGCCAAGATATCGAAGGAACCGTTGCCCGGCGGTTCCTTTTTGATTGCAAAAAGTTTGCAGGAAACAGATGAAAAAATATGTAGAATTTAGAAACCAGTGCAAATTTGCATTGTTCGCTATGATAAAGTATGACCATAGACAACAGAAAGAAAGTCTGAAACGTAACATTTGAGGATGCGTAAGCCCAGCGGCGAGGGCAGGAGACTGTAAATCTCACATCGGAAACAGCGCAGGTTCGAGTCCTGCCGCATCCATTTCCGCCGGAGAAGCGAGGAACAGCAGACTGGCTGAAACGTGCCGGAAAGTTGAGATTTGGAAAAGTGATCGAGAGGATTAAGATGATACTTTGCTAAAGTATTGTGCTGTCAGGCACCGGGGGTTCGAATCCTCCTTTTCCGTTTGATCTTTTTATATGTTTTACATTTAATAATAATTTTATGATAAGTAAGAAGAAAGGAAAAACGAAATGGAAACCGTCGTACTGCGTGAGCGATATTACAGCAGTCGAGCCTGTCAGTTATTATAACTACAGGCTTTTTGCGTTGCAAGAAGACGATCGCTTAAAAGAGTGTGCGGCGAATATCAAATTCCACGGCAGGGACCGCATGATTTTTAAGCCTCAACAGGAGTGATGGGTATCATGCATCAGGTTTTATTTCCGCTGGTGATTGTAAATATATTAAAACAACATGGATCAAAGGAGCAGCCGCTGACGATCACGCAGATTGCGGACATGATCAACCGACAGTACGCACCGTTTGCGGATGGGGGAAAAGGTCATGAACCGTTCTACGGTGGCGAGGACACTGGAATCGCTGGTGCTGTACACGGAGGTCGGCGATCTGCTGGATTTCTGTGTCGTAGAGGGCGGTTCGGCGAATAAGAAAATACTACATCGAAAATCACAAAATTGGATAAATTTTGGCAGGAGCAAGTCCGAATAATTTACTCTGCCTCGGCTCATACTAGATTTTGTACAAAAGAAGTACAAAACAAAAACAGGTGAGTCCATGGAGAAACCGAGTAGGAAACTGAAGAAAACTTTTTTAATACTGGGAGTTACGGGGGCAGTTTATGCAAGCTTTAAGTATCTGCTGCCCCTGGTGATTCCCTTTTGATTGCATATATATTTGCCCTGGCACTTCGCCCTTCCGCCGTATGGCTGGAAAAGAAATGCCGGCTGCCGTTCAAAAAGAAAGAAATTCATCTGCCGTTAGCTGCCATCGGCATCCAGATCCTGATTCTGATGGTTTTGTTTGGGACGCTTCTGTATTATGGAGGCAGAAAGCTGTTTATGGAGGCAAATTTATTCTTTGACAATCTTCCGCAGATGATTAACAGCCTCGATCACTGGCTGACCGGCTGCTGCTTTTTACTGAGAATCTGCTCCGCCTTCCCAGAGGCTTTCTCGTGAAAAATGCTGCGGGATATGCTGGTTGGAGGCGGAAAAGCCCATGAAGGATGCCGCCATGCCGTTTTTAATGGTGAACTCCATGACTGTTGTGCGCTGTTTATAGAAGTAACGGTCATGACCGTTATCCTGTTTATCGCCACCATCCTTTCCCTTCAGGAGATGGAAGATATCCGATGCGCCGTGACAATTCCATTTTCCGCCACGAATTTGCCCCTGTTGGGCGGCAGACTGACCATGGTAGGCAGCGCATGGCTGAAGACACAGGGAAGCATCATGTTCCTGACCATGTGCATCTGTACCGCAGGCCTTTTCCTTATGGGCAATCAGTACAGCCTCGCTTCTGGGAATCGGAATCGGCCTTCTCGATGCGCTTCCCATCTTTGGAACAGGAACGGTACTGATTCCCCTGGGCCCTGTTTCGCCTGGTCAACGGAGACTGGCTCTATGGAATCGGCCTCTTCGTCATCTATATTATCTATTTCCTCCGCCAGGTGATGGAGGCTAAAATCATGGCAGACAAGGTCGGGCTGACGCCGCTTGAAACGTTGATTTCCATGTATGTGGGACTCCAGCCTGTTCGGCCTGCTGGGCTTTATCCTGGGGCCGATCGGTCTTTTGATTATTGAAGATCTGGTGGAACTGTACGGCGGCTAGTGGTATACTGGTTCCATAAAAGGATTATGGCAGATGTGACACGGCAGTTCTGCCATGACAGAAATGGAGGCAGCGATGGAGCCGGGCAAATTAATTGAATTTTTTAGGAATACTGGAAAAATTAAAATGCAACACCCGCCATAACTGGACCACTTCGGGCAGGAGGGAGAGTGTTGCGGAACACAGCTGGCGTCTGGCGGTAATGGCGTTTCTGCTGAAGGACGAATTCCCTGAACTGGATATGGACCGGGTGGTGGATATGTGCCTGATCCACGACTGGGGCGAGGCTGTTACCGGGGATATTCCGGCGTTTATAAAAGGCAAAGACAGATGAAAAGACAGAGAGTGCCGTTCTCCGACCATGACGGTTCTTTCTCCCCGAAGATCTGGCCCGCAGGCTTAACGGCCCTTTGACGAGATGGAGGCCCTTCAGACGAAGGAGGCAAGACTCACCAAGGCTCTGGACAAGATCGAGACCCTGATTCAGCATAACGAGGCGGGGGCGCGGACACATGGCTCCCTCTGGAATATGAGCTGAATCTTTACATATGGCGACGACATATCGAACATGTCAGAATACACCAGACGATTACGTGATTTAGTGAAACAGGAGTCCGAGCGGATTATAAGCTAAAAGCCGCTGGGGGATCAAGAATGCGGCAGTACAGGAAGCCACAGCGCTCTCGACGATGAAACCTTTGAAAAAATAAAGGAGCTCCGAAAGGAACTCCACGAAATCCCGGAACTGTCCGGCCAGGAACGAAAGACCATGGAAGTTTTAAAAATGTTCCTAAGGAAACATACCTCCCTTTCGGTTAACGACCGGGGAAGCTGGTTCTACGCCATTCATCAGGAAGATGGCGCCGGGGAAACCGTCGTTTTCCGCGCGGACATGGACGCCATAAAAGGCGCCGGAAATATTCCCTTATCATGGCTGCGGCCACGACGGCCACAGTGCTATTCTGGCCGGGCTCTGCCTCTTAACGGAGGGCCGGGTATTTCAAAAGAATCTCTGTTTCCTCTTCCAGCCCGCAGAAGAGACTGGAGAGGGCGGAAAAATCTGCTGTAATTTATTAGAAGAACTGGGCGCGGACAGAGTCTACGGCTTTCACAATCTCCCGGGCTATCCGCTGGGGACTGCGGTTATGAGAAGAGAAACATTTTCCTGTGCTTCCAGAGGACTGATCATCAGGCTTACCGGTAAACCGTGCCATGCCGCCTATCCGAGCAGGGAATCAATCCGGCCTATTTGATCAGCGGGATAATCGCTTCCCTGCCGGATTTCCTGAAGCCTGAGGAATATCAGGGAATGGTACTGGCCAGCATCATCGAGGTGAAAGTCGGAGACGAATCTTTTGGCGTGTCCGCAGGTGATGGAACACTTGCACTCACTATCCGTGCCGAGCACTTAGAAGACCTGGACAAACTGGAAGGCCGTATCAGAGACGAAGCAGAATCAAAGGCACAGGCCGAACATATGGCATGCTGTATCACCCGCCGCGACGAATTCCCGGATACCGTAAACACCGCTGAGATCGCAGACAAAAAGCCGAATGCTGTTTGAAAAGGAAGGAATCCCCTGTCTCGAAGCCGCCGCCCCTTCCGCTGGTCCGAGGATTTCGGATGGTATTTAAAGAAATCCCAGGGCATGTATTTCGGCATGGGAGCCGGCGAAGACTGCCCGGACCTCCACACGCCAGACTATGAGTTCCCGGACGAATTGATCCGAAATGCGGTCAGATGCTTATACCTGCTTGCAGAGATTTAGGTACTGTGGAAAGAAGAAATATAAATTGCTTTTACAAGATTGGACATTGAGAGGGAGAAAAGATGAAAAAGTGGCCGTCATCACCCTTGACAAAGAAATCCAAATAGCGTAAAATCAACCATACAAACCAACATAACAACATACGTTTCAGACGTGGAAGAGGATTAGTAAGCGATGATGCATTCCAGAGAGAGGGTCACTGGTGGAAGACCTTCATGCCCCTGGTCGCCCAACCTGCCTTGGAGTCCCGCAGCAAACTGCGGCGCATATCCGGCGTTATCGGAGATACAAGTGAGTCACATTGTGGCTAAATTGGGTGGTACCACCGAGCTGTTCGGTCCCTTTGTCTGGGGATCGGCGGCTCAGGAGTCCGGTAGCCGGTTTCATAGAAAAATACGTATTTTAACAGGTAAAGGAGAATGATTATGGCAAAGGACAAAAGTTAGTAGAAGCAATCACATCCATGGATGTGGACTTCGCCCAGTGGTATACCGATGTGGTGAAGAAAGCGGAACTCATCGACTATTCCAGCGTAAAGGGCTGTATGGTGATCAAACCGGCCGGCTACGCGATCTGGGAGAACATCCAGAAGGAACTGGACAGCAGATTTAAAGCGGTTGGCGTGGAGAATGTATACATGCCGATGTTTATCCCGGAAAGCCTTCTCCAGAAGGAGAAAGACCATGTGGAGGGATTTGCGCCGGAGGTGGCGTGGGTGACATACGGTGGCCTGGAGCCGCTTACAGAGCGCCTCTGCGTGAGACCGACCTCCGAGACTCTGTTCTGTGATTTTTATGCAAGAGATATTCATTCCTACCGTGATCTTCCAAAGGTATATAACCAGTGGTGTTCCGTCGTTCGCTGGGAAAAGACGACGAGACCGTTCCTTCGTTCACGTGAGTTCTTATGGCAGGAAGGCCATACAGCTCATGCTACGGCAGAGGATGCGCAGGCCAGAACCGAGCAGATGTTAAACCTCTATGCTGACTTTCTGTGAGGAAGTTCTGGCCATGCCGGTCACGCGCGGCCAGAAGACCGACAAGGAAAAGTTCGCCGGAGCGGAAGCCACCTCCACACCATCGAGGCGCTGATGCACGACGGCAAGGCGCTTCAGTCCGGAACGAGCCATAACTTTGGCGATGGATTTGCAAAAGCCTTTGAAATCCAGTACTCTGATAAAGAGAACAAGCTGCAGTACGTACACCAGACCTCCTGGGGGCATGAGCACCCGTCTGATCGGCGGCATCATCATGGTACACGGCGATGACAACGGCCTCGTGCTGCCACCGAGAATCGCACCGGTTCAGGTGATGATCGTCCCGATTCAGCAGGCGAAGGAAGGTGTTCTGGAAAAGGCGGCTGAGATCAAATCCGTTCTGTCGGGTTACCGTGTGAAGGTGGATGACACCGATAAGAGCCCGATGGAAATTTGCAGAGTCCGAGATGCGCGGCATACCGGTTCGCGTGGAGATCGGCCGAAGGATATTGAGGCAGGCCAGGCCATTCTGGTACGCCGCGATACCCATGAGAAGATATCCGTTTCCTTAGAGGAGATCGGCCAGAAGGGGAGAACTGCTTGACACAATCCAGCACGATATGTACGAGCGCGCACTGGCACCGCGAGGCCCATACGTATGAGGCGACAGATTTTTGATACATTTACAAAGACCATCGAAGAGAAGCCGGGCTTCGTAAAAAGCCATGTGGTGCGGATGCCAGGAATGTGAAGACAAGATCAGGGAACTGACTTAGGAGCGACTTCCGCTGTATGCCATTTAAGCAGAGAAGCTTTCCGATACGATGTATCTGCTGCGGAAAGCCGGCGACGAAGATGGTATACTGGGGTGCGTATTAATGCATGGTGATTCAACCGGGTCGGATTGTAATACACCGATAATAGAAATGAGATGATGGCATGGGGATAGAAATGCGGGTTCCGGCGGATGCGGAGCAGATCATTGAAAAACTGAATGAGCACGGATTTGAGGCGTATGTCGTGGGCGGATGCGTCCGCGACAGCCTGCTGGGAAAGGAGCCGGAGGACTGGGATATCACCACTTCGGCCAGGCCTGGGGAAGTGAAATCCATTTTCAGCCGGACGATCGATACGGGGATCCAGCACGGCACGGTTACGGTGATGCTTAACCGGCAGGGCTATGAAGTGACGACGTACCGGGTGGACGGTGAGTATGAGGATGGGCGCCATCCGAAGTCCGTAGATTTCACTACCAGCCTTTTAGAAGACTCCATCCGGAAAAAGATGAAGAGAGTTTCCGATACCGGGGCTTCCCGCTACGTCTCCCGAACCATTTTGCGGGCGGCTTCGCAACAAGGACGAGCTGCGTCCGCTGGGGTGTCTTCCCGCTGTAAAATATATGAGATGGGCCGGGATTCCTGCGCATATGGGCCGGACAGGGTGAGACGGCAGCAGACATACTTTCGGGATTTAAAGATGGCTGCCCAGGCGCCTCTGGGGCCCGAAAAGGCCGGGATCCGGAGGTTTTTAAGCCGGATGACGCCGTACCAGTTTGACGGCTGTCTGCGGCTTAAGGCCCTGGATAAAGACCCCCCAGACGGAAGAGATCCGCAGGCTTTGGGAGGAGATCGAAGGGACGGGGACTGCGTATCCTTAAAGGAGCTGGCTGTGGGAGGCGGCGA
>VOFH01000065.1_pt1 | contig 36000 bp, 60 predicted proteins | sample 5384091 | NCBI WGS metagenome assembly VOFH01 (sample SAMN12384727, study PRJNA508395) | human gut metagenome | isolation source: healthy gut G | host: Homo sapiens
GCAACTTCATCCTGTTTCAAGTTGAATTCTTTCAACAGTCTCTTATAAGCCATTGCTTCTTCAATCGGATTCAAGTTTTCTCTCTGAATGTTCTCAATCAAACCTATCTCAAGAATTTCCTGCTCTGTAAATTCTTTTTACGATAATTGGCACTTCTTTCAATCCTGCCAGCTTTGCCGCGCGCCATCTTCTCTCACCGGCAATAATTTCATAATAGTCCTTCTTCTTCTGAACAAGAATCGGCTGCAATACACCAAACTGTTTAATTGAATCTGCAAGTTCCATCAATGCATCTTCATCAAAATCTTTCCGCGGCTGCTCCCGATTTGGTTCAACTTTATTTATCTTCACCATGATCTATTCCTGCCTCTAAAATTTCTTCTTTCGAGCTGCCTTTTTCTCGTCCGCTTTTACAGAAGGTTTTGCGCTTTTAACGTTTTTGTTTGGGATTAGACTATCCAATCCTTTTCCAAGTCCGCTCTTCTTCACAGGCATACTTATTCTCCTTTATTAATCACTTCTTCTGCTAAAAGCATGTAACTCTCTGTTCCTTTGGATTTTGGATCATACAGATTGATTGAAGTCCATAACTTGGCGCTTCAGCCAATCGGACATTTCTCGGAATAATTGTCTTATAAATATTTTGGTTCAGGTTATCCTTTACATTTTCCACTACCTGTAATGATAAATTTGTTCTTGCATCGTACATTGTAAATACGACACCTTCCATTTCAAGTTTCGGATTCAGTCTATCCTGAACAAGTTCAATCGTATGCATCAATTGACTTAATCCTTCCAGTGCATAATACTCACACTGAATTGGAACAATCACCGAGTCAGAAGTAGTCATTGCATTGATTGTAAGCATGCTCAATGCCGGAGGGCAGTCAATAATTATAAAGTCATAATTATCTTTTATCTTTTCAACTTCATCTCGTAAAATATATTCCTTATTGTCAACGCCAATCAGTTCAATCTCAGCGGCTGATAAATCAATACTTGACGGAAGCACATCTACACTCAGTTTTTCTATTGTTTCCTTGCAAATACACTCCTCAATTTTACACTTACCAATAATAAGTTCATAAATTGTCTTTTTCAACCTCATTCTTATCAACGCCCAATCCACTGGACATATTTCCCTGAGGATCCATATCTATAGCAAGCACTTTTTTTCCCGAACTAGCTAAAGAAGCCGATAAGTTGATTGCTGTTGTAGTCTTACCAACTCCACCTTTCTGATTCGCAATTGCTATCACTCTACCCATTATTTTTACTCCTTTCTCTCGGACATTCATTATTATATCACCTTTCTTTTCATTAATCTAGAACTAATCAAATGTTTCACGTGAAACATCGTTACTGTTCACACAATGTGCGACCAGCAACGCATCTCGCCATTTTAAATCGCCTTTGGCGATAGGGCGAGATGCATTCAAGCCAAAACATGATCCTCCGTGTCAATCAGCGAAGTGATTGACACGGGAGTGAACAGTAACGAAACATCTTCTTTTCATTTTCTTATTTTCTAAAATGTTTCACGTGAAACATTTTTAGAGATAAGCCACTATCTTCTATAATTAAACATTAAGATTTTTTCGCTTTATTTGAATTTAAGAATGTAGTATAATAAAGTAAGAGTTTCTTTTAATTCAGGCTCTTACTTTTATATAAAACAAACCACTATTATAATAAGGAAGGTGAATAATTTGAGTATTAAGAAAAAGCTGACTTTTTTTACTACTTTAGCAGGAGTTTCTCTCGGTGCAATGCATATTGCCAACCGTGTATTAGAATATATCTCAACTGCTGATAAATTAATCAATTCTGATGAATATGAATACTATAACTGGAGATTTGGCAAAATCGCATATAGGAAAACTGGTGAAGGATCACCTTTACTTTTAGTGCATAATCTCAATGTATGTTCTTCTTCCTATGAATGGAGAAACAATATAGCTAGCGGAACTTGCCAAGTCCCATACTGTATATACAATTGATCTTTTAGGCTGCGGTTGTTCCGACCGTCCGGGATTAACATATACTAATTATCTGTATGTAGAATTAATCACGAACTTTATCAAACATATTATCGGAGAAAAAACTGATGTAATTGTTTCCGGTGAATCCTGTCCATTTGTACTAATGGCCTGTGCAAACGATGAAACAATTATAAATAAAGTTATTATGATAAATCCGCCGAATCTGGTAGACCTGGCAAAGATTCCTACAAAACGTAGTAAATTCATAAAGAATATCCTGTATTCTCCTATTCTGGGTACATTTATCTATAATATGTATGTAAATAAGAAGACAATTGCTCATGCCCTCTGCTCTTCTTATTATACTCAGAATGAAATTAGTGAAAAAGATATTCTCACCTACTTTGAAGCAGCACACAAAGAACATACAAATTCCAAATATCTTTTCGCCTGTCAAAAGACGAGATATACGAATGCAAATGTTCTTCACTGTCTGAATAAATTAAATAACAGCATCTCCATTATTGTAGGAAATAGTAATCCTGAAAATTCTTTGGTAGCCAGTGAATATCAGAACTATCTTCCTTCGATTGAAATTGCAGGAATGGGCAAAACCAAACAACTTCCTCATATTGAAAAATGTGACGAATTCATTGAAAATGTAGAAATTTTCTTGTCAGACGCTGAAGAATGTGAATAGAATATCGCATAAATTAGAAATTTTACTCGCATCATATTTTTCTAAAAATTAGAGTTATCCACATTTTCCACATGAGATATCCACACAGAGTGAATATCTCATGTGGAAAATGTGGATAACTCCTTATTTTTTGAGGATATCTTCTTTTTAGACTTATTTTCTGACTATTTCGGCATTTTTCAACAATACACTCAAAAAGGAAGACCTATTCACCAGAATGCCAGTAAACAGGTCCTCCTATATTTGCTTATTTTAATGGTTCTTTTGCCGGTAACCCTGCTTTTCTAGGATATTTTCCCGGTGTCTGCTTCGTTTTTTATTTCAACAAGTGCACGACCCATGTCTGTTCCAGGTAATTGGAACTTATCCACATTCTTTACTTTTCCACCTAACAGTGAAATCGCGTGTTTTGCCTGATGGATTTCTTCTTCAGAATCTCCACTTTTATAAGAAACAAAACTGCCATTTACAGCTACAAATGGAAGGCAATACTCACTCAATGTTGACAGATTCGCAACAGCTCTTGAAACGCAGAGATCAAACTGCTCTCTGTATTCCTTTTTCTTTGCAAAATCTTCTGCTCTTCCATGAATTGTACTGATATTTTCCAATCCCTAATTCTTCAATTACCGCATCTAAGAACTTAATTCGTTTATTCAGTGAATCAATAATACAACCTTCAGATGCGGAAATGCAATCTTCAAAGGTAATCCCCAGGAAAACCAGCTCCTGTTCCGATATCGATCACGCTGAACATGATTCGGCATATCCTGTGTTCTTTGCGATTGTCAAACTATCTACAAAATGCTTCAGATTCACCTCTTCATATTCCGTGATCCCTGTCAGATTCATCACTTTATTCCACTCAACAAGAATTTCATAATACTTGTCGAACTGCTCTTTCTGCTGCTCATTTAATCTGATTCCGATTTTTTCTAAATTCTAGATCAAATTTTCTCTGTGTGTTCTCTCTCCACTATATTCTCCAATCATTTTCCCACGGAACATTTTCAATAATCATTACAATACTGTGTAATTTCCGTAGTGTAATATAATATTAATAGCATTTTTTTAGGTGATTGATCATGTATTCGCTTTAACTAACATCCACGCTTTTTTATTTACTTTATTAATTAAATATACAAGATACACAAGGACATATCTGCCGGTGAAACTCCTGAGATTCGCGATGCCTGGCCGATTGATGACGGACGGATCTGATTCAGTTTCTGCTTTGCCTCAAGACGAAGGCTCTGAATCTCATCATAATTAATATTTTCTGGAATTCTCTTGTTCTCAAGCTTCTTAAACTGCTCTACTTGACGCATCTGACGCTTGATATAACCATCATATTTGATATTAATATCAACCTGTTCTTTCACATCATATGGAAGTTCCTTCTCGTGCATTATCGATCCGGTGCGATCTTCTCATAAGACAACTCCGGTCTGCGGATCAGCTCTGCAAGTGTTGTTCCTGATGTCAAGCGGTGTGCTTTCATATGATTCAAGCAATGCCTGTACTTTTCTGTAGTACCTACATAGGCATGTTCCACACGCTCGATCTCTTTCTTGATCATTCTTCCTTTTTCAGCAGTTTCTGATATCTTTCTCCTCATCGATCAGTCCCACCTCGTAACCAATCTTTGTAAGACGCATATCTGCATTATCCTGACGAAGAAGCAGCCTGTATTCTGCTCTTGAGGTCATCATACGATACGGTTCGTGGCTCTCTTTTGTCACCAGATCATCGATCAGGACACCGATATAACCCTTGAGATCTGTCTAATCACGATACCTTCTTTTCCCTGCAGCTTTCTCGCCGCATTGATTCCTGCAGATCGATCAGTCCCTGGGAAGCAGCCTCTTCATAACCTGAACTTCCGTTAAACTGTCCACCACTGAACAGACCTTCAATCTCTTTGAATTCCAATGTACTCTTCAACTGTCTCGCATCGATACAGTCATACTCGATCGCATACGCATTCCGCACGATTTTTACATGCTCCAGACCCGGAACACTGCGGTACATTGCATACTGTACATCTTCAGGCAGCGAACTTGACATTCCGCCGATGTACATCTCATCCGTCTCCAGCCCTTCCGGTTCAGATGAATACCTGATGACGTTTTTTGTCCGCAAATTTTACCGCTTTATCTTCGATAGACGGACAATATCTCGGTCCCGTACCCTCGATCATGCCGGAATATAACGGCGATCTGTCCAGATTGGCACGGATGATCTCATGTGTGGTTTCATTGGTATAAGTCAGCCAGCAGGATGCCTGGTCAATCTGAACATCTTCCGGATTGGTAGAGAAAGAAAACGGTACAACTCTTTCATCTCCAAACTGTTCTTCCATCTTGCTGAAATCAACTGTATTTTCCGGTCTACTCTGGCAGGTGTTCCTGTCTTAAAACGGTACATTTTAATGCCCAGTTCTTTCAGACAGTCAGTCAGATGATTGGCCGCCTGCAGTCCGTTCGGGCCTGTATACTGACTCACATCACCATAAATGCATCGTGCCTTTCAGATAAGTTCCGCTGCAGATGATAACCGCCTTACAGTGATATGTTGCACCGGAAAATGTCTGCACTCCCGTGATCTTTCCATCTTCCACAAGGAGATTGGCAACCTTCCATCTGACGGATATCCAGATTCTCCTGGTTTCTGAAGCACCTGACGCATTGTATTACTATAATTTTTCTTGTCCGCCTGGGCACGCAGGGAATGGACTGCAGGATCCTTTGGATTTGTTAAGCATCTTAGACTGGATAAATGTCTGGTCAATGACCTTTTCCCATTTCCCCGCCAAGTGCATCCAGTTCTCTGACAAGATGACCTTTGGAACTTCCTCCGATATTTGGATTACATGGCATTAGTGCAATACTGTCTACACTGACCGTAAAGATCACTGTCTTAAATCCAAGTCTTGCAGTCGCAAGTGCAGCCTCACAGCCCGCATGCCCTGCGCCTACAACGACAACATCATATTCGTCTTTATTTTCCCATACAGAATTTGCTGAATATCTCATTAACCAAATCTTCTCCCATCGTCTCGCCCGTTATACTACCGAGAGCTTCGTAGGCATCCATAAGGTCGATCGAATAAAAATCTTCCGGCATGCCGGCATCAATGCTGAAAATGACTTTTTCATACTTTTTCCAGTGCTGCATTGCATCCAATGCTTTTTCTGTCTCACATTTGTAATATAGATTTCATCATTAAATGTCAGTTCTCCCTGGAAGAACATTCCTTTAACGTGTTCTTGAAAAGTTCTTGATTCCCTGCTCTTCCTTTGCAGAAATCTCGATCACAGGAATTTCTTCTTGAACACCCTGATTTTTGTGAAATCTGTTTTTTTCAGATGTTTTTTTCTGTCACAACAGTATCCAGATCAGATTTATTTAACAGAATAATTGTTCTTTTATCATAAATCAAATGCATGATTTTTTCATCATTTTCATCCAGATTTCTTGATGCATCTACAACATAAATAATAAGATCTGCCTTTTTCCGCATATTCTTTCGCCTTATCGACACCCATTTTTTCCACGATATCTTCCGTATCACGGATACCGGCAGTATCCATAATATTCAAAGAAAGTCCCTTGCAGACGGATCTGTTCTTCCAGTACATCTCTTGTCGTACCGGCAATTTCTGTAACGATTGCCCGGTCTTCCCGAGAAGAATATTTAACAGAGAGGATTTTCCTGCGTTCGGTTTTCCCAGAATTACTGTCTGATCCCCTCTTTCATGATCCTTCCATCATCACAGCTATCAATCAGTTTTCTTTCATTTTTCCATGATCTCTTCTGACTGATTTTTTCAATGTTTCACCATATCCATCGACACTCATATGCTCCGGATCATCCAGCGCAGTCTCAATAAATGCTGTATGATAAATAATCTTTTCACGGATTTCTTTGATCTTTCTTTGACACTTCCCTTCAACTGGCTGACCGAACTCTGCAATGCATACTCATTTTCTGATGTGATCACATCGATGACCGCCTCTGCCTGTGACAGATCCATCTTGCCGTTTAAGAATGCCCTTTGGTAAATTCTCCTGGCTCTGCCGGTCTTGCACCGTTTTAAGACCGTTTCAAAACTCTTCTTACAACATAAGTTCCACCGTGGCAGTTGATCTCAACTGTGTCTTCTCCTGTAAATGTACGAGGTCCGCGCATCACCATCACAAGGACCTCGTCAACTGTCTCATCTCCATCCATTATATGTCCATAATGAATCGTATGCGTTGGCACTTCTGTAATCGTTTCTTTTTCCCTTTATATACACGATCTGCTATCTCCAGCGCTTCACTTCCGCTGATTCTTACAATTCCGATTCCCGAATTAGTCATACCTGTAGAAATCGCTGCAATCGTATCCTGATTCATGCCTTATTTCCTTTCTTTTTTCCTGCTTCCTATATTCTGATGATGTTGGGGCAAATCGTGTTACGGATTGTTTCGTGCAATGAGCTCCCACAATCCTGGTATCATCATATTTTACCATAGAAAAAAGGACGTTTCCACACCTCACGAAAGTATCCGTGAAGCGTAAACGTCCTTTCGCTTCCGATTCATAAACAGTATTATTTCTTTAATGTTATAACAACTTTTCTGTAAGGCTCTTCTCCCTCACTGTGCGTTGTTACATAAGGATCTGACTGAAGTGCTGAGTGAATGATCCTTCTCTCATACGGATTCATTGGCTCAAGTGCTACCGGTCTTCTGTTTCTCTTTACCTTTATGTGCAATGTTCTTTGCAAGAGGTGTCTCAGAGTCTCTTCTCTTCTTGCACGATAGTTCTCTGTGTCAAGCTTTACTCTTACATAACCATCCTGATGCTTGTTCGCTACACGGTTCGCAAGATACTGAAGAGAATCCAGCGTCTGACCTCTCTTACCGATCAGGATTCCCATATGCTCTCCACTCCATATCTACGCAAAGTGCACCATCTTGATCGATCTCAGTCTTAAGCTCAACTTCCATGTCCATGGCTTTCATTGTATTCTTGAGGAAATCTTTACTGCTTCGATTGTCTGAGGCTGAACTTCTACAAGTTTTGTCTCTTTCTTCAACTTCCTCTTTTACTTCTTTTTTCTACAGCTTTTCAAAAGCAGCCTTCTGAGGTTCATCCGCTTTCTTTTCGGCTGCTTTCTGAGGCTGAACTGCTTCAACCTTCTTTGGCTCTGCTTTCACAGGTTCTTCTACTACAGGCTCTTCTACCTTCTCCTCTTTCGGTTCCGGTTTTCTTCTTGCTTCAATAACTGCCTGCTTCATTCCGATTCCCAGGAATCCTGCGCTTCCCTTCTCGATTACTTCGTACTCCAGTCTGTCGCTTGTTACACCTAAGCTGGATTAATGCTTCTGTGATCGCATCATCAACTGTTTTCGCCGATACTCTGATACTACCGTTCATCCTCGATTCCTCCATCTTCAAATCATGACGTCTCCTGCTTTTTTAAGAGAACGGTTAGGAGTTACGAATCTTCCTTTATTTTTTCTTGCCCTTTTTTTTCTTTAGAACTGCTCTCATCTTCTGCCTTCGGCTTTGGTTTGTCTGCTGTCCGCTGTTATAACGGCTTACAAGATTTGCCTTAGAAGCAAAGGCTTCCCGGCTTTTTTCTGAGCCTTCTGCTGTGCCTCTGATCTTTTCTTCTTTCTGGCTTCAGAAATCCCAGATTTTCCTTTTGTAACACTTTACCCACATTACGAGTACTTGTTGTTGCCATCTTATTGATCTCTTTTGCAGGAGTTCCATGTTTCTCACGTTTCTTCTGAGCTTTTTCTGATTCTCTTTGATCATTTCATCAAGAGACTTTGTGCTGAGATATTTGTTGATTGCAAGCTGCTGTATGCATCTTACTGCTGCACTTGCTGCCCAGTAAAGACCAAGACCTGCCGGAAGTGTGAATCCCATTACGACTGAGATCAGCGGCATCGTATATGTCATGGCATTCATAGAACTTGCCATCGGATTATCTTTGTCATCTCCTGCCGGCTGTGGCTGAAGCTTAACACTGATAAACTGTGTCAGACCTGCAAGTACCGGAATAAGTACTGCAAGGATGATCCCTACAACGGATCCGTTGTGAATGCAGCTGTCAACTGTGTCAGCGGCTGTTCTCCGATATTAATTCCAAGGAAACTGTTCAGATGAGTTAACCTTATCCATTGTCTGCTGTGCAAGATCCGTGATACTCGGCATCTTTTCCATCAGCGTATTCCATGTAGAATCCTGGAATTTATAAAGTACATTTACAATTGTATCTGCCTGAGAATAATCATTTGCCTTTGGGTTCATGAGAACCGGGCTTGCTTCACCGATCGTCTCCATGATCTTCTGGAAGCCATTTGTATTCATGATGGCTTCTGTCACAGGCATATAAACATCTTTAACACCCTTTAACATAGGTCGGAATATCACGGATAACCGGATACAAAGCGAAAAGAATCGGCATCTGGATCAACATTGGAAGACATCCGCCTGTCATGGAAGTTCCATACTTCTCATAAACAAGATTGATTTCTTCCTGCTGCTTCATCATTGAAGCCTGATCTTTCTTTCCTTCGTATTTTTTCTGGATTTTTTTGATCTCAGGCTGCATTAACAGCCGACATTTTAGAAAATTTCTGTTGTTTGATTGTAAGCGGAATCATCAATGTATAAAAATGATTGTGAAAATAATGATACAAACACCAATATTCTCAATACCAATCGCACTCAGAACATTAAAGATCCTGTTCATTACCTGACCCAAAAGCCAGGCAATCTGTTTGATAATCGGCCAGTCTCCATAACCTGAAGCCAAAAGTCCGTAAACTTCCATTACTTATCCTCCTTAAGGTACCGGATCATATCCACCTTTTTGAAAATGGATTACAGCGCAGGATTCTCCATACCGCCAGCACACCGCCCTTTAGTGCACCGTATTTTTCGATTGCTTCCAACCCATACTGTGAGCAGGTTGGATAATACTTACAAGTAGCATCCGCCCTTCATTCCGGACAGATATTTCCTGTAAAAACGAATCATCCATAAAAGACATACTTCATCTGCGCCACTTCCTTATCATTGTCTTATCAGACATATATGTGATGAAGCTTTCCAAGATGGATCAGTGCACTTTCCATCATCATGATAATTCTTATCCTTTGCACTTGTTCTCGCGATTACTACTATATCATACCCACATCGGAAATGTTCTTCTGATAATCTGTAACTTTCTCTGATCAATCTGGGTAAGATGATGTCTTACCACACTGTTTCCAACCTTTTTACTGACTGATATTCCGAGTCGGTTCTTATTCAGTTCGTTCGGGATTATATACATTACAAGACATTTATTAGCGAAAGGATTTTCCATTCCTGTAGACATGACTGAAAATCTTTATTCTTTTTTAAAGACTCAGAAAATTTCATCAATATCCTCTTCATTCCTAACAAAATCCTTTATCATTTAAGCTTTATTAAATAGAAGAAAAGGCCACATATATGCGGCCTATGCTGATAACTGTTTTCTTCCTTTTGCTCTTCTTGCTGCTAGAACTTTTCTTCCGCCTGGTGTGGCCATTCTTGCTCTGAATCCGTGAACTTTCGCTCTGGAACGCTTCTTTGGCTGGAATGTCATCTTCATATTCTTACACCTCCCTTATGCCTGATATACCTTATAATAAAGTATTCACAAAATTAACTTCGTTACTGCGCCTCAATATTAAAAGACACTGCTCTTAATTATAGAAAAAAACCGCATAAAGTCAAGCTTTATCAACAATTTTAAAATAATTTCTGGCCTTTTTTCATTTTAAAGAGTTTTTCACATTTTCTGTGAATAAACAGTTCCTGGAAACCCTTTATATATTTATAACTATTTTTTCACATAATTATACAATAGTTATACAGAAGTTATCCACAAAGTTATCAACATATGTGGATAACTTCTTGTGGAAAACCACTAAATATCGTGTTGATAAAATTTTTTTATTCATAAAAACCATATTTATCAACGTTTTAAGATGTTGATAAAGTTATACACATTGATTTTTCATTGATTCTACAACTTTTTTGATGTAAAATGTAGTGGAGAGACTCTGGGTTTTTAGAGTTATCCACATTATTTTAGTACGATTAGGATAAAAATGGATGTTTTTCACTTTTTAACAAAAGTTGCTGAAATTATTGTATTTGGGTAGGGAAAGTCTGAAAAGCCAATAATCAGGAGTTGAATGTGGGATAAACCATTGAATTATTTTGCGCTGGATTTTCAACCTTTCCATTATATTTTAAAAAATTAGGAGTTATCGATGAACATTGTAGAACAAAATTGAGGAAAAATATATTGCTTCATCTAATATTTCTTTTAAAGTCTGCATGTTTATGAAGAGACAATATATACTCGTCAAACTGAACGAGTCTTGAATATGATAAATATTGCTTCCATTTCCGAGGTTACCGAAAACCGGTACTGAACGTGGATTCAGAAAATTAATGGCCATTCTTCCGTCAGAAGAAAAAATGCAAAATTTATGAAAAGCAAACTTAAATCCGAAGTATACTTTTGATACCTTCGTTGTCGGCGGTAACAATAATTTCGCCCATGCAGCTTCCCTTGCTGTAGCCGAATCTCCGGGAGAGAGATATACAATCCCCTCTTCTTATATGGAGGTGTTGGACTTGGAAAGACTCATTTGATGCACTCAATTGCACATTTTATTCTGGACAAGAATCCAAAGAAAAAGTCCTCTATGTAACCAGCGAGACATTTACCAATGAGCTGATCGAAGCTCTCAAAAACGGAAAAACCGCCGGAAACGAGTCTCGCAATGTCGAAATTCCGCGATAAATACCGTAATAATGACGTACTTTTGATCGATGATGTACAATTCATTATCGACAAAGAAAGTACACAGGAAAAATTCTTCCACACATTTAACCATCTGCATACATCCGGAAAGCAGATCATCATATCGTGATAAGCCGCCGAAAGATATTGAAACTTTGGAGGCCAGACTTCGTACGCGCTTTGAGTGGGGTCTGATTGCTGATATTTCATCACCTAATTATGAAACCCGTATGGCGATATTACAGAAGAAGATCGAGCTGGATCATCTGAAAAATACATATTCCGAATGATGTTATGCAATATATCGCCAACGAACGTTAAACAAATATCCGAGAACTTGAAGGGATCTCTTGAATAAACTGATTGCTCTTTATAAACTGAACAAACCGGTTCTATCGATATTCCCTTGCAGCAGAGGCCTTAAAAGATATCATTTCTTCGGATAATCGCAGAGAAGTTACGCCTGAACTGATTTTGGACATCGTTTCCGAACATTTTGGTGTATCTATTCCTGATCTGAAAGGGAAAAAACGTAACGCCGAGATCGTATTTCCGCGCCAGATTGCCATGTATCTGATCCGAAATATGACAGAAACTTCATTAAAAGCAGTCGGTGTCATTCTTGGGGGCAAAGGATCATCTACCATCAAGCATGGGATTAAAAAATCGAGAACGAATTAAAGGACGGACGAGACTTTTCTAACACTATTAATATTATAAAGAAGAAAATCAATCCGGCTTAGCCTTATTTTGCCATTTTGGCCTGTGAATAACTATGTGGAAAATCTGCGTCTGACATGTGGATAACTATGGGACAGCCTTGGGAAAAACCCAGGAATTTTACACCTGTCTTTAGAAACGAAAAAGTTTTCAACAGTCGTTCCACATAAAATCCAGTCGAATTCCACAAAGTTTTCAAAGCCAAAATTCCTTGCAAACACTGGGCTAGAGGCACTTTTCCTCTTTCCACATCCCCTAATACGGCTGAGGCGGAAACTATTTTTATTTATTTCTATCACACACGTGCGAAAGGAGTTATACACATATGAAAATTACCTGCAGTAAATCCAATCTAGTCAAAGGAGTCAGTATTGTTTCCAAGGCAGTACCCTCTAAAACAACAATGCCAATTCTTGAATGTATTCTGATTGATGCAACAACAGATGTAATCAAACTGACTGCCAATGATATGGAACTTGGTATCCAGACAGAAATTTCCGGAGACATTATTGATCGCGGAATGATCGCTATCGATGCAAAGATTTTTTCAGAGATCGTTAGAAAACTTCCGGATAATGAAGTAACGATCGAAACTTTAGATAATCTTCAGACAGTCATCACATGTGAAAAAGCAAAATTTGATATTGCCGGTAAACCTGGCGATGAATTTGCTTACTTACCAATTATTGAGAAAGAAGATTCTATAGAAGTCTCTCAATTCACATTGAAAGAAGTCATCCGTCAGACAATTTTTCTATTTCTGACAGTGAAAGTAATAAACTTATGACTGGAGAATTGTTCGACATCAGTGATAATATTCTGAAAGTTGTTTCGCTGGACGGACACAGAATTTCCATTCGAAAAGTGCCATTGAAAAAAAGCGTAGCTGACAGAAAAGCTTGTTGTACCTGGAAAGACACTGATCGAGATCAGTAAGATCCTTTCGGGTGAGGCTGAAAATGTGGTATCGATTTCATATACAAAGAATCATATTGTGTTCGAATTTGATAACACGATCGTTGTATCACGTCTGATCGAAGGCGAATATTTCAGAATCGATCAGATGTTGTCAAATGATTATGAGACAAAAGTCAGAATTAATAAAAAAGAGCTGCTCAACTGTATCGACCGAGCAACACTTCTGGTAAAAAGAAGGAGACAAGAAACCAATCATCATCAATATCAGTGACGAACTTATGGAATTAAAGATCAAATCCCAGATCGGATCCATGAATGAAGAGATTATGATCACAAAAGAGGGAAAAGATCTGATGATCGGATTCAATCCGAAATTCCTGATCGATGCACTTCGTGTTATCGACGACGAAGAAGTAACAATTTATCTGATGAATGCGAAAGCACCTTGCTTCATCAAAGATGATGGAGAAAGCTATATCTACCTGATCCTTCCTGTTAACTTTAATGCTGCAGCATAAACGGGAATGGAATATCTGGAACAAGATTAAAAGATAAAACAAAAACGCAGGAATACTTGCAAAAAGATTTAGCAATAAGTATAATGAAAAACAACTGAAAAACAGAAAAATGTGCATAAAAATACAACAAAATGCATACAACAGAACGCTTTTTGATAGATGGATCAGATATAGCCTGGCTGATCTGATAAAATTTATCTATAAGTTATGCTTATAAGATATGGGAGAATCCGGGAGAGGAATGCGAGACATATGGAGACAATTAGATTACGAGATGAATATATCAAGCTTGGACAGGCTTTGAAAGCTACAGGAATGGTGGAATCCGGAGTAGAAGCCAAAGAAGTGATCCAGGAAGGTCTTGTCATGGTAAATGGCGAGACAGATACACGCCGCGGACGTAAGTTATACGGCGGAGATGTTGTATTATTTGACGGAGAAGAGATCAGAATTGAAGGTTAATTCCCTGAAATTAAAGAATTTTAGAAATTATGATCTTCTGAATGTGGAGTTTGATGGTTCTACGAATATTTTTACGGGAACAATGCCCAGGGGAAGACGAATATTCTGGAGGCTGTGTATCTGTCCGGAACGACCAAGTCCCACCGCGGGTCGAAGGACAGGGATATGATCCGTTTCGGCGAGGATGAATCACACATCGAAACCGTGGTGGAAAAGAACGGAATCAGTTATCAGATCGATATGCACCTGAAGAAGAACAGTCCGAAAGGGATTGCCATCAATAAGATGCCGATCCGGAAAGCAAGCGAACTTTTCGGAATTGTGAATTTTGTATTTTTCTCGCCGGAAGATCTGAACATTATCAAGAACGGGCCGGCAGGAGAAGAAGATTCATAGATCTTGAGCTTTCGCAGCTTGATAAGGTGTACCTGAATAATCTGTCGAATTATAACCGGATCGTGAATCAGCGAAACCATCTGCTGAAAGAGCTCAGTTTCGGCGGAAAGAAAGATCTTTCGGATACACTGGAAATATGGGAGCTGCAGATGGTACAATATGGGAAAGGCTGATTGGCCAGAAGAAAAGAATTTGTCGAACAGATCAATGGGATCATTGCAAAGATTCACCAAAGACTGACCGGCGGTAAAGAAAGCCTGAAGATCATATGAGCCAAGTACAGGGAGATCTTCATTTGGAACAGGCACTGAACCGGTACCGGAGAGAGATCTGCGGATGAAGAGTACAACGGTGGGGCCGCACAGGGACGACATCTGTTTCCTGATCGGTGATATGGACATCCGCAAATATGGTTCCCAGGGACAGCAGAGAACGGCAGCCCTTTCTTTAAAACTGTCGGAGATCGAGCTGGTCAAACTGGCAACACATGACCCCGATACTTTTACTTGACGATGTATTGTCTGAACTTGATACAAACACAGGCAAAACTATTTACTGGACAGTATTCATGATATACAGACTCTGATCACCTGTACGGGACTTGACGAGTTTGTCAATCATCGCTTTTCAATAAATAAAGTATTCCATGTTCAGAACGGGCAGGTAACGAAAGAAAACTAGGAGGCTGAGAATGGGTGCAACAGAAAACAGTACAGCATGAATACGGCGCAGATGAAATTCAGATATTGGAAGGTCTTGAGGCAGTCCGACAAACGTCCTGGTATGTACATTGGAAGTACATCAGCCAGAGGACTTGCATCATCTTGTATACGAGATTGTCGATAATGCCGTAGACGAAGCTTTGGCGGGCTTCTGTGATACGATTTATGTAACAATCAATAAAGACAATTCGGTGACCGTTATCGATAATGGACGTGGAATTCCGGTTGGTATCAACCACAAAGCAGGACTTCCTGCGGTAGAAGTTGTATTTACCGTGCTGCATGCAGGAGGTAAATTTGGTGGTGGAGGATACAAGGTATCCGGTGGACTTCACGGTGTAGGAGCGTCTGTTGTAAATGCGCTTTCAACTGGCTGGAAGTTGAGATCTACCACGAAGGAAAAATTTATACCAGCAGCGTTACGAGCGCGGGAAAAGTTATGTGAGAAACTGACCGTGATCGGTGACTGTGAAGAAGAAAAGACCGGTACAAAAGTAACATTCCTGCCGGATGATACAATTTTTGAGACAACGGTCTTTGATTTTAATGTTCTGAAACAGAGATTCCGTGAGATGGCATTCCTGACAAAAGGACTGAAAATCGTATTGAAGGACGACCGTGAGGAAGAGCCGAAAGAAAGAACATTCCACTACGAAGGTCGGAATTAAAGAATTCGTTACTTACCTGAACCGCAGTGCGACACCGCTTTATGAGCAGATCATTTACTGTGAAGGTATGTAAATAATGTGTCTGTCGAAGTGGCTATGCAGCACAACGATTCTTACAGTGACAAGACGTATGGATTTGTCAATAACATTACGACTCCGGAAGGCGGAACTCATATTGTAGGATTTCGTAATGCGCTTACAAAGACATTTAATGATTACGCAAGAAAAACAAGCTTCTGCAGTGACAATGAGCCGAACTTTAAGCGGTGAAGATATCCGTGAGGGCCTGACCGCGATCATCAGCGTCAAGATCGAGGATCCACAGTTTGAAGGCCAGACAAAGCAGAAACTTGGAAACAGCGAGGCACGAGGTGCTGTTGACAATGTAGTCAGCAAGCAGCTTGAGATTTCCTTGAGCAGAATCCGGTGTTGCAAAGATGATCGTAGAGAAATCTGTGATGGCACAGCGTGCAAGAGAAGCTGCAAGAAAGGCAAGAGATTTAACGAGAAGAAAATCTGCTCTTGATAGGAATGTCTCTTCCTGGAAAGCTTGCAGACTGTTCTGACAAGAACCCACAGAATTGCGAAATCTACATCGTAGAGGGAGATTCTGCGGGTGGCTCTGCAAAGACAGCACGTGACCGTGCGACGCAGGCAATCCTTCCACTGCGTGGAAAGATTCTGAACGTGAGAAAAGGCACGTCTGGATAAAATTTACGGAAATGCCGAGATCAAGGCGATGATCACTGCATTTGGAACAGGAATCCATGAAGATTTCGATATTTCCAAACTGCGTTATCACAAGATCATCATCATGACCGATGCCGACGTGGACGGTGCACATATCAGTACACTTCTTACTGACGTTCATTTACCGGTTTCATGCCGGAGCTGATCAAGCAGGGATATGTATATCTTGCACAGCCGCCGCTGTATAAGCTTGAGAAGAACAAGAAGGTATGGTATGCATACAGTGACGAAGAACTGAAATCAGATCATCAATGAAGTCGGCCGTGACGGCAATAATAAGATCCAGCGTTACAAAGGTCTTGGAGAGATGGATGCAGAACAGCTCTGGGAGACAACAATGGATCCGGAGCACCGTATTTGCTACGTGTAACGATGGATGAAGAAAGTCGAACTCGATCTCACATTTACGATCTCATGGGAGATAAAGTAGAACCAAGACGCGAACATGAAGAAAACGCAAAATGTTAAAATTTGGATATATAGTATTTAACAGCAAGACTGAGTTCATTGAATTGAGAAAAAATGCAGGTTTACTTGATTTTTTACAGAAGAAATCTGGATGTATAATGCCAAATAAGCGAATTTGAAATGAAGAGAAAGGAGGAACAGGGATAATATGAAATAATCAGTAAAAAGGAGATAAAGAATGGAAGATAATATTTTTGACAAAGTCCATGAAGTCGATTTGAAAAAGACAATGGAAACTTCCTACATTGATTACGCGATGAGCGTTATTGCGGCAAGAGCTCTTCCGGATGTAAGAGACGGACTGAAGCCGGTGCAAAGAAGAATTTTGTATTCCATGATCGAGTTGAATAACGGTCCGGATAAACCGCATCGTAAATGTGCCCGTATCGTCGGAGATACAATGGGTAAATATCACCCTCATGGAGACAGTTCTATATACGGGGCTTTAGTAAATCTTGCACAGGAATGGTCAACAAGATATCCTCTTGTTGACGGTCACGGAAATTTTGGTTCTGTCGACGGAGACGGAGCTGCCGCGATGCGTTATACAGAAGCACGTTTAAGTAAAATTTCAATGGAAATGACGGCGGACATCAACAAAGATACGGTTGATTTTATCCCGAACTTTGACGAGACAGAGAAAGAACCTGCTGTACTTCCGTCAAGATTTCCTAATCTTCTGGTAAATGGAACGTCAGGTATCGCGGTTGGTATGGCAACCAATATTCCTCCGCATAATCTGCGTGAAGTCATCAATGCCGTTGTAAAGATCATAGACGATCAGATTGATGAAAACGGAGAAACTTCGATTGAAGATATTCTTCAAATTATCAAAGGACCTGATTTCCCTACAGGTGCGGAGATACTTGGTACGAGAGGAATAGAAGAAGCATATAGGACAGGCCGCGGTAAAATCAGAGTAAGAGCTGTGACAAACATTGAGCCAATGCAGAACGGAAAGAACAGAATTATTGTTACAGAGCTTCCGTATATGGTAAATAAGGCACGTCTTATTGAAAAAATAGCTGAGCTTGTAAGAGACAAGAAAGTAGACGGAATTACGGATTTAAGTGATCAGTCAAGCAGGGAAGGAATGCGTATCTGTATCGAACTTCGTCGTGATGTAAATCCGAATGTAATTCTAAATCAGTTATATAAACATACACAGCTTCAGGATACGTTCGGAGTGATCATGCTTGCACTTGTCGATAATGAGCCGAAGTTATGAACATTCTGGATATGCTGAAATATTATCTAAAGCATCAGGAAGAAGTTGTTACAAGAAGAACAAAATAGTACGATCTGAATAAGGCGGAAGAAAGAGCTCATATTTTGCAGGGATTGCTCATTGCCTTAGATAATATTGACGAAGTAATCAAGATTATTCGTGGATCGAAAAATGTTCAGGAAGCAAAAGCAGAGTTGATCTCTCGATTTGATCTTTCAGAAGTGCAGGCACAGGCAATCGTGGATATGCGTCTGCGTGCTCTTACAGGTTTGGAAAGAGAAAAACTGGAAGCGGAATATGCTGAATTGATGAAAAAAATCGAAGAATATAGGGCAATTCTTGCGGATAGAAAACTTCTTCTCGGAGTTATCAAAAAAGAGATTCTTGTTATTGCCGAAAATACGGTGATGACAGAAGAACTCATATCGGCTATGATGAATTTGATATTTCGATGGAGGATTTGATTCCCGAGAGAAAATGTCGTCATTACTGTGACAAAACTCGGATATATTAAGCGGATGAGCATGGATACGTTCAAGAGCCAGAACAGAGGTGGCAAAGGAATTAAAGGGAATGCAGACGCTTGAAGAAGATTTTATAAGAGAATTATTTGTTACAACGAGCCATCATTATATTATGTTCTTCACAAATAAAGGTCGTGTGTACAGGCTGAAAGCATATGAGATACCGGAAGCTGGAAGAACGGCAAGAGGAACGGCTGTTATTAATTTACTTCAGCTTATGCCGGATGAAAAAATTACGGCGACAATTCCGATTCAAAGAATATGAAGACGGAAAGTATCTGTTTATGGCAACAAAGAAAGGTCTTGTTAAAAAGACTCCGATCCAAGATTATATGCAAACGTGAGAAAGACCGGACTTGCGGCAATCTCTGCGTGAGGAAGACGATCTTTTAATCGAAGTAAAAGTAACAGATAATGCATCAGGATATTCTTCTTGTTACAAAATATGGACAGTGTATCCGGTTCAACGAAAAAGACGTTCGTTCCACAGGCCGTGTTTCTATGGGTGTCAGAGGAATGAATTTGAGCGATAATGATGAAATCATCGGTATGCAGATGAGCAGTCAGGGCAAAGATACTGCTGATTGTTTCGGGAAAAGGTATGGGAAAACGTACAAGTATGGAAGAATTCACAAAACAAAATCGCGGCGGAAAAGGCGTGAAATGCTATAAGATTACGGAAAAGACCGGAAATGTAGTCGGTATGAAAGTCTTCCAGCAGATTCTTCAATTAATGTCGGTTTGAATGATGACTTTTTTGACATCCGGAACCCTTGGAATTCCTGGGGTTTGTCTTCTTTATAGGATTACATGGTATCAATTTTTGTGAGTTTTTACAAAAACATTATATTTTTAATTTTGGTATGGACAAAACAGAAGTGCCTGTATATAATCTCACTTACCAACAGAAAATCATCTGTTGCAGCATCAGTGAATTGGGGAATTACTGATGTATTTTGCATCGAAGCGTAAAATGGACCGGATACAATTTATCTTTATTCAGGCTGTATGATCGCAGCAAAGTTTCGAATTATGACAATTGAGCAAAAGAGCAGTAAGAGGAACTGCTGAGAATTTTGTGATTTGTGATACACAAAAAGAGTTATTCAGAAAATCTGTTCAGAAGATTATCTGAGAAATTATCCGGTTATTTTCAGTTTCATATATTTGAAAATGATATTGAGAATCTGAAAATAGCAGCCAAGAGTATGCAGGTAAATATTCTGCTGATCGGAGAAGAGTATGGAAAAGAAGACCGGGATGAGATTCCGGCAAGACAGAAGTATCTTCTGATCGGCGAGAAGATTCCGAACGAGAGAAGTCCCACAGAGATTCCATTCTTCCGGTATAAGTGTCAGCAGTATGCTGGAACTTTTACCCAGAAAAAGAGAAGGAAAATTCAGAAGTACAGACGCATCAAATGATTTTTGTCTCAGACAGATCGCAGACAGTGAAAGCAAATGTAAATGGTCTGATTGGGATCTATTCACCGGTTCATCGAATCGGAAGACAAGGTTTGCCATGCGTATGGGACGAGTTCTTTCAGAATCGATTCCTACGTTGTATCTGAATCTGGAAGGATATTCGAGGATTAAATTATTACCTGCCGGAAGAATCCGGAATGAATCTTGGAGATCTGCTGTATTACATGAAGCAGGAAAGTATCAATCCGGTATGGAAGATCAGTACTTTGATCAGCCATATGAATGGGGTGGATTATATCGCACCGATCCGGGCAGAACAAGATTTCAGAGAAGTGACAAAAGAAGAATGGAATCAACTTTTGGATCTGATTCTGGAGAAGAGTATTTACAAAGTGATCATTCTTGATCTTGGAGATCGGTAGACGGTCTGTATGATCTGTTAGGAAGATGCAGCAAAGTTTATACGCCTTACATTGAGGAAGGTGCAGCAAAAGCAAAACTCAATCAGTATGAAGAAGAATCTTAGATCAGCAGGATATGGCGAGATTCTTAAGAAGACGGTAAGACGCAGAATGGGAAAGCCAAGAAATCCTGTTGCTTTAGAAGCATCTGCAAGCAAAATTACGGAATTTCCGGACAGAGAAAGGAAGTCGTAAGGATGATTAGAAAGAGCAGCTGTATGAACAGATCCTGGAACAAATCGATACGAAGGAGACGGATGATGAAGAACTGCAGGAGCTGATACCGCACAGTATTGGATGAGGCAGCAGATGAAGAATATATTTCGTTGAGTGATAAGATCAGAATCGGGCGTGAGTTATTCAACTCTTTTCGTAAACTGGATGTTCTGCAGGAGCTTCTTGAAGATGATTCGATTACAGAGATTATGGTAAATGGAATCGACCATATCTTTTATGAAACGAAAGAAGGAGAATTTTCCGGTCTAAGAAGTGTTTTTTGTCTCAGGAGAGATTACTGGATGTGATTCAACAGATTGTAGGTGAATCGAACCGTTATGTAAATGAGGCCTCTCCGATTGTGGATGCAAGGCTGAAGGATGGATCTCGAGTAAATGTTGTATTGAATCCGGTTGCTGTGAATGAGACCAAATCCTTACAATCCGAAAGTTTCCATCGGAAGCAATTACGATGGAACAGCTGATCCGTATAGGCAGCGTAACTGATGAAGCCGCTAACTTTTGAAAAAGCTGGTAGCAGCAAAATATAATATTTTTGTGAGCGGTGGAACAGGAGCAGGAAAGACAACTTTCCTGAATGCGTTGTCGAACTATATACCAAAAAAGGAGAACGCCTGATCACGATCGAGGATAATGCAGAGTTACAGATTCAGGGAGTTCAGAATCTGGTGCGCTTAGAAGCACGTGAGGCGAATGCAGAAGGAGAAGGGCTGTAACCATCAGAGATTTGATTAAGTCAGCACTTCGTATGAGACCGGATCGAATTGTTGTAGGAGAAGTAAGAGGAGAAGAGACAGTAGATATGATCTCTTCAGCAATGTTGAATGGTCACAGTGGTTCAATGTCAACAGGACATGCCAATAATCCAACAGATATGTTACACAGACTAGAAACAATGATGTTGATGGGGATTGATCTTCCGTTACAGGCAATTCAAAGACAAGTTGCATCGGCACTTGATATTATCATTCATCTTGGAAGACTTCGAGATAAGACAAGAAAGGTTTTGCAGATTGTAGAAGTGGAAGGTTATGAAGATGGAAGGATCCAGACAAAGGTTCTTTATGAATTTAAGGAGGAGGGGATGAAGAATGGAAAGATACAGGGATGCCTTATGAAGAAAAAATGAAATCACGAATAAAGAAAAACTCCTGGCTGCAGGATATCACACCATCTGAATATACTGTCGGAATCATAAAATGTACGGTGAGATTTCTTCTGATTTTGTATTTGTTTTATGAATCGATACTTCCGGCAATTCTCCTGTTCCCGTTATGGTTCTTATACATGAAGGAGTGGATGGAAGAGAAAGCAATCGGAAAAGAACAGGAATTCAGGGAGGCAGTTCAGAGATAGTATCCAGACAATGGCAAGGGCACTTAAGGCAGGATATTCTGTAGAGAATGCAATCAGGGAAACAAATCGTGATTTGATTGAATGTATGATGCGAATACAAGGATTCGAAAAGAATATGGTCAGATGGTAAGGAAGCTGGATCTGAATCTGTCAGTTGTAACTGTATTGAATGAATTTGCGGCTGAAGTAAAGCAGGAGGATGTGACGAATTTTATTACAGTTTTGCAGCAGCTAAGGTCAGTGGTGGGGATTCAATTGCGATTATCAGAGATGCGGCCAGAACAATCGGAGAGAAGATCGATACAGAACGTGAGATACAGACCATGCTGGCTGCGAAAAAGCTGGAATTTGAAATCATGAGCGTAATCCCATTTATAATGATTCTCTACATGAAGATGACATTTGGTGAATTCTTAATGTCCTGTATGGTACATGCAATCGGATGTATCGTAATGAGCATTTGTCTTGTGCTTTATCTTGGAGCATATAGGTTTGGAAGGAGGATTCTACAGATTGAGATTTAACAAGAAGTGGAAAAAGTACTTCAGCCTGACAAAGGAAAATATGGAATCTATAAAAGGCCGGAATCGTTCTTTTATTGTCAATCGTAATGTTTAGTGCAGTGTATGTCACAGATAATCATCGTCAATTAGCACAGGATGAAAATGGAAACCGGATTTTGGAAAGAAAAGGACAGGGAGAAGGAAAAAAGACAGAAAAATCCAGATGGAGACAGGCGAGTGGAAAGAGAAGATAAAGGTTCAGATTTCGGAAAAGAAGTATGCAGAAGAAGAGATTGGAGAACAGCTTTCTAAGGCGGCAGAAGAACTTCCGGCTCAGATCCTTGGTGAAAACAAAAGTCTGGATGAGGTCAGGTCAGACCTGAATCTTATTATGGAAATTCCACATACGGGAATCAGCGTGTCATGGGAACTTGATAACTACGAGGTTATGAACAGCAGAGGTGTTTTAAAGCAGGAGAAGCTGACGGAAGAAGGAACACTCGTCAAATTAACCGCTGTCCTTCGATATGATGAGGAAAAAATGTCCTGTGAATTTTATGCACACCTGTTTTCCACACCGTTGTCAAAGAAAGAAGGTGTTCTGAAAAAGATATCCCAGGAAGTAGAAAAAGCAGATCAGGAACAAGCGGGAAAAGGATTATCTGATATTGCCAGATCAGGTAGATGGAAGAAAATTATCCTGGAAGCCTGTGAAGGAAATGAGAGCATTTGGAATTCTTTTGCTTGGCGGAGTGATGATTGTATTCCAGTTTACAGCAGAGAAACAAAAGCAAAAAGAACAACGAAAGAAAGAAATCAGGCAGATGCAGTTTGATTATCCACAGCTGATCAATAAATTCAGTCTGTATATAGGGGCAGGAATGACAGTGAGAAGAGCCTGGATCCAAATTGTAAAAGAATATGACAAAGAGAAACACTATCTTGGAGAAAGAACAGTGTATGAAGAGATGAGATATACAATGAATGAACTGAAGAATGGAAGACCGGAAAGTGAATGCTACGAGGCATTTGGAAGGAGGTGCGAAAGTCCGGTTTACCGAAAGTTCGGAATGCTTTTAAGTCAGAATTTGAGAAAAGGAACCAAGGGACTGACGAATCTGTTACAAAAGAGAGGCGCAGGAAGCTTTTGAGGAACGGAAAAATATGGCAAAGAAACTTGGTGAAGAGGCAGGAACAAAGTTGATGATACCGTTGTTTCTTATGTTGGCAGTCGTGTTCGTGATCGTGACTGTCCCAGCGTTTTTGACGATTCAGATTTGAGAAAAAAGAGAGAAAAAGAAGGAGAGATACAAGATGAGAAAATTATTGATAAGAAAAATAAAGATAAGAAATATGTCGCTGCGATCACAACAATTGAACTGGTTTTAATTCTGGTTATATTAATTGCGCTTCTGTTGATTTTTTAAAGAACAGTTGATTAGTCTGATCACTACGATTTTTGAGAAAGTGACATCAGAAAGCTCCGGCATATAGCATGCGGTCCATAAAAGGCGAAATTACTGTATTTTTAAGTTTATCATTTACTTTGTTACTTTCATTTATCTTTGGAATTCTAGAGTCTGCTGTGATTCAAGGATCAAAAATCTCAGCAGAATTGACACAGATCGGGCAATCTATTCCGTTTTCGGAGAATATCATCAGGAACTTATGGAACAATATCATGTTTTTGGAATTGATCTTGGTTACAGGACAGGAAATTATGAAGAAGAAAATCTGATCCAGCGTTTGCATTATTACAATTCTGGTTCTACAGATCATCAAATCAAGGAAATTCAGTATTTGACAGATCAATCCGGACAGGCATTTCGGGAACAAGTGCTGGCTTATATGGAACAAAGGTATGGAATGGATCTGGTTAAAAAGTTTACCGGAACAACAGAGAAATGGGAACAGACAGAGACAGAAGAATCTGATATGGAAAAGAAAACAGATGAAATGACAGATGCAATGGAACGGGTGAATGACAGTCTTGACGCATCAGGCAGTCAAACGGAAGGAGAAGACGTGGAAGAAGGTCCAAGTCTGCCAGATGAGGAGAATCCGTTTCGTATTATGCAAAAGATAAAAAAAGAAGGAATTCTTTCTGTTGTGATTCCGAAAGGAAAAAAAGTATCTGAAAAGAGTGTTGATTTGTCGGGGCAGGCATCAAAGAGAACTTTGAAAAAGGATATGGGACATTCCCAACAAGAAAAGGACTTGATCAGACAACGGAGAAACTTCTGTACAACGAATATCTTCTCAAAACATTCGGCTATGCATTTCGGCAGGATTCAGAACAATCAGAAGGAACGGATGAGAGTGGAGAGAAGGAATGGCAGTCTGACCGGTCTGATGCTTTAGCATACGAACTGGAATATATTCTACAAGGAAAAGGATCAGATAAAGAAAATCTGGAATCCGTGTTATTTCGTCTTTTTCTTCTGAGAATATCAGGAAATTATGGCTGTCTGGCAAAGGATATGGGACGAGTGGCAGAGGCAGAAGAGCTGGCTGTGACAATATCTGCACTACTACTGATGCCTGAAGCGGTAGAAGCTTTGAAACAGATGATACTTGTTGCGTGGGCAGGAGGAGAAAGTGTTATGGATCTTCGTTGTCTTTTGGATGGAAGAAAAGTTCCACTGGTAAAAAGTGCAGATAAATGGGTTGTTTCTCTGTCACAGCTGCCACTTCTTCTGACAGATGGTGGAAGTGTAAGGGGAAATGATTCCGGAGAAGGAGTCGGATATTCCGATTATATCAGGATGTTTCTCTTTTTGAAATCGGTGCCGGAAATTACAATGCGGACTTTAGATTGTATAGAAGAGGCACTCCATTCCAAACATATTTTGTTTCAGGCAGATCAATGTGTGACTAAATTAGAAATACAGAATAAGATAATTGTTTATAAAAATCTAAATTACCAATATCCGGTTTATTTCGGATATGAATGAAGCCAGAATTACCCCCGGTGCAGATGCCCTTTCAGACCTTCTTTTGTACACCCCAAAACGTACACTCAGAATCCTGCAATCCCTCTTGCAGGAAACCCCACACACTTTAGAAAGGAAAAGCTGCGATGTCAAATAAACAGGTAAAAAAATACCAGTCCAACAAGAGAAAGGGCATCTGCACCGGGGGTAAGAGCAAGTGTAACAATAGAAGCTGCATTTGCAGTTCCCCTCTTTATGTTTGCAGTATTAAGTTTGATTTTTTTTAATTGAAATCCAGAGTATACGAGGCTGTATCCATGCAGCAGGAAGTGATGCAGCCAAACAGGCAGCAGAGTCAACAGCTGTCCTTCCTGTATTGAATACAATTCAATTAAAATCAGATCTAGTGAATCTGATTGGAGAAGAAAGAATTGAGAGAAGTATTCTGAATGGTGGTACATCAGCTATCAGTTGCTGGAAGTCTTATTGGATTCCGGGAACAGAAGAGATAAATGTTGTTATCGAGTACAAGATAAAGATTCCGGTTCCACTAATGAAAAAGTCCTTCGGTGAAGTTGAAAGATGAGTTTAAAGTCAGTGCATGGAATGGTTATCAAAAAAAGATAGAAAGGGAAATGAAGACGGACAGATTGTCTATATCACAGAAAAAGGAACAGTATGGCATTCAGATTATCAGTGCAGCTATCTTCAATTATCTATTCAATATGTTCGATACTCAGAATTACAAAATATGAGAAATGAAGGTGGAGGAAAATACCATAAATGTGAGCAATGTGTTTATGGACAGGCAATGAATGGTGTATATATTACCAGTTATGGAAACCGGTATCACAACTCATTGAATTGCAGTTCTCTGAAGAGAACAATACGTGCAGTTCATAAAAAGCGAAGTAGCAGGAAGAGGAGGATGTTCTAAAATGTGCAAAATAATGAATGTATTCGGGCAAAATGGAAGGGAAAATCTATGGATGTTTTTTCAAGCTGTTATAGCAGTGTATCTGTTGATTTTGTCTGTGATAGATATTCGTTGGAAGAAAGTAAGTGTAAGAAGTCTTTTGATTTTGCTTGCGATTGCAGTTTTATGTCAGGTACTATGCAGCAAAGGAGAACTCGGGATGATGGTAGCCGGTGGATTGTGTGGAGGAGTCTTTCTTTTTTAAGTTGGTTCACACAAGAGTCATTTGGTTACGGAGATAGCATATTGATTCTTATCCTTGGAATTTTATCTGGTGGATGGAATCTTCTTTGGATTCTGTTTGCTGCATTTTTGATCGCATCTGTTTACGGAGGAATTATGATCGCACGAAAGAAGTATACAAGAAAAAATTCATTTCCATTTATTCCATTTCTGACAGTTGCTTATCTGGGGGGCATGATTGGTGGAGTTTACTGAAAAAATATACGAAAAAATACGTGAAAGGAAGTACAGTGGTAGAGATGTCTTACCTTATTCCTTTTTGCTTAATTCTATTTTTTCTGCTCATCACGATCATTTTTACTTTCATGATAAGGCAATTTTAAACGCAGCGGCAGCGGAAACGGCTGTGACAGGAGTTGAAATGGACAGGAAAAAGATAGAAGACGCAGATCTGGATGCTTTTTTTCCGAGAAAGGACGAGTGGAAAATTGATTTTTCTGGAAAATATAACAACCAGAGTTGATCTATCAGGGAAGAAAATAGAGGTAGAAGTTTTTGCATCAAAAGGACGAATGAAGATTCATCTGATACAACGTGCAACGAAGGTGAAACCAGAAGAAAAGTCAGATGGAAAAATAGATTTCTGTAAAGCTGAAAAAGTGAAGGGAGAAGAAAATCAGATGGAAGAAAAAAGACAAATCAGCAGAGCAGAGTGGCAGAATCTGAACTCATAATAGACAGCGTACAACCGTATCGGGAGAATTATCAGATGCGGATGCTTAAGAATAATCGGATTCCCGGATTATTGAGAGTAAGTGGGTGTGGAATGGAAGGTGCAAGTAGATATTATTATCATACAGGGCATGCACAGTCGTTGGAAACGTATTATAAAAAATAAAGATATCAGAGCAGAAGAGATATTAAAACTGACAAGACAATTTCTCAGTGTTATGGAAAAAATGAAAGATTATATGTTAGAACCAAATTATCTGATGCTTTCAGAAAAAATATATTTTGAAAAGGATGAAAACTATTTTTTCTGTTTTTCCCAGAGAACGAAAAGACCTGGCAGGTGTCTTATCATGAGCTGACGGAGTATTTTGTAAGGAAAGTTGATTATCAGGATTTGGAGAGTATTCAACTTGCCTGCATGCTTCACAAAGAAACGCTAAAAGAAACGTATGATCTGGAAAGCATACTGCAGCAGTATGAGGAAGAAGCAAAAACAGGGAAGAAAAGTTCAAAGAAGAGAAGATCAGAGAAGAAAGTAAGAGAGAAAAGACAGAAGAGAAATGGAAGAAAATCAAAACATTGAGGTACAGGAAAACAGCTATTATAACAAGGTGAGAGAGAATTATGCAGTGATGGAAGAAAAGAGATATGTCCGATCAAGAAATTTGCAAAACGCTTTAAGTCTGGAAAATGGGGAGAATGGGAAGATCTGATAACGGAAGCTGATGACTATGAATGATATATAGGATGTGGTATAGTATACGCAGATTCAAAAACATATCATAGAAGTCAAAAAGGAGTCAGAAAGAATGAAAGAGAGACCAAAAGAAATAATGACGATCACGTTGATAGGAATCAATATTCTGGTGTTTATTGTTCTTACTATGATCGGACGGACTGAGGATGGTTATTTTATGTTGCAGCATGGAGCAATGTATGAACCATATATTATAGAAAATCAGGAATACTATCGGTTGTTTACCAGTCTTTTCTGCATTTTGGAATCTCACATTTATTAAATAACATGGTGCTTTTGTGGGCACTTGGATCGATTTTTGAAAAAAGAGGCCGGTAAAATTCGGTTTCTGCTCTGTTATTTTATCAGTGGAATAGGTGGTAATCTGCTGTCTTTGTACTGGAATACCATGCACGACAGACAGATTGTATCTGCCGGGGCATCGGGGAGCAATTTTCGGACTAATGGGAGGGTTGCTTTGGATTGTATTTGCGAACAGGGGAAGGCTGGGAACACTGTCAGGAAGAGGCATGCTGATTATGGTTGTACTGAGTCTCTATTTTGGATTTACCAGTACAGGTGTAGATAATCTGGCTCACGTAGGCGGATTGATTTGCGGTTTCCTGACAGCGCTGCTAACCTATCGAAGAAAAGATCAAAGATCCTAACGGTATCTGATATTAACGATATCTGATATTTTACGCAGGAAGTGTGATTGATACGATTGTTCCATTGGTATGGTCAGATGTAATGTCGATCGTTCCATTATGTGCTTCAATGATTCTTTTGGAAACTGCGAGACCAAGACCGGTACCGTTTTCTTTGGTCGTAAAGAATGGTTCATAAAGCTTATCAACAATTTCAGTCGGAATACCACAGCCGTTATCCTGACATTGAATCAGAATTTTGTCGTCAAGCTTCTTTGCACGAAACTGCAGACGTGGGGCATACTTACAATCGGCAAGAGCATCTTTGGCGTTTGTAAGTATGTTTAAGAAGACTTCCTCTAATTTGGTGCGATCACCATTGAACCTTTTTATATTCTTATCAATACTGGAAGTCATCTCAATCTTTGATTTTTCAAAGTTGAGAGACATGGCGAACAGAACAGCAGAGTTGCGAAGAACATGTCCAAGAGGAAAGGAAGCACGGTTTAATTGGTTTCCGTTGTTGAGTTCTGTCAGATCATCCAGCAAATCACACATATGTCTGGCGCCATCCATGCATTCTTCCCAGACACAGGAACCTTTAGCAGTTTCAGCATAAAGAGAGCTCATTAATTGCATAGAAGAATAAAGAACAGTCATAGGATTGCGGATCTCATGTGCAATTGTAGCAACAGCAGCATCATGGTTCTTCAGAAGCTGTGTGATAATCTCTTTGCATCTTTGTTTGTTTCCATCAGGTGATTCATTTTTCAAGATCGATATTTGTTAACATAATACTTACTCCTAATAGTTAGATTTTTCTTGAGTTCGGTAAGAGTGTAGCACCACCGAAAACAGCATTCAATAAAAAAATCATTCGACTATTTTCGACCTGTTGTCTGAAAATGTATTCTCTTTTTCTGAAAAATGGTCTATACTACAGATAAAATAAAATGGAAAGAGGAAAGATCATGAGAGATGATAATTGTATTTTCTGTAAAATCGCAAATGGAGAAATTCCATCTGCAACCATATATGAGGATGATGATTTCAGAGTAATTCTGGATCTTGGACCGGCGACAAAGGGACATGCACTGATCCTTCCGAAGAATCATTACCGCAATCTGTATGATATTGACGAGGCAACAGCTTCAAAAAGCAATCTGTCTGGCAAAAAAAGATGATTACAAAGATGACGGATGTACTTGGATGTGATGGTTATAATATCGTTCAGAACAACGAAGAGGCAGCTGGACAGACGGTATTCCATTTCCATATGCACTTAATCCCAAGATATAAGAATGACAATGTAGGTCTCGGATGGCATATGGGAGAACTTACAGAAGAAGATAAGAAAGAGATACTTGAAAAATTAAAATAGTACTGGAGAAGATATGTTAACAGAAAATCGCGAATTCAATGAGATTTATGAACAATATAAAAATCTCATTCTAAAAGCGGCATATACTTATTCAGGCAGTTATAGTGCAGCGGAAGATATTACTCAAGACACTTTTCTGAAACTGTATATGGGATATGACAGCATGAAGAAGAAAAATATTTCTTCATGGCTGTTTACAACGGCAAAAAATGCGGCATTAAATTACAGGAAAAAGCATAGCAGGGAGATCTTCGAGATTGATGAGAATTGGGACAGTGAAGAGGATACCGAGAAAAATGAAGCACAGGTAAACAGTGCTGAGGAACAGTTTCTGGAAGATGAGCTTCAGAAACAAAGGTTAGAGCTTCATGAAAAAGATTTTCACCAATTTGATGGAAAGAATGAAAGATGGTACGATGCTATTGTCCTTGTATATTACATGGAGATGCCACAGGCAAAAAGCAGCAGAATTAATGGGCATTCGACTCGAAGTGCTTCATAGTCTTCTGCACAGAGCAAAGAAATGGATTAAGAAAAGTACGGAACGGAGTACGAAGAAATGAACCGGGAAGACTAAGAGCAAAACCAAATGTTTACTGTTCAATGTACAAAGAAAAAGTGTATAAGGAACAGTGGTGCCGATAGTTTCCCGGTATCTTTTGAATACTGTAGTTTTATGAAGAGTGTTGCCGGTAGATGAACTACACTATTTTGTGGCAGCTTCTTCAATGAGGCCGATAATAGTAGCAATCGGATCCTGCTGTCCAGAATTGTGCATTGCATTTATGAACTGCTCACGGTTTTCGTACAGGTTATGAACTGCATCCAAAAGCGTTGCATTCGTAAGCTGTTCTTCCTCGATTACAAGACTGAATCCCTGACGTTCGAAAAAGAATGTGCGTTAAGAATCTGATCGCCACGACTTGCACGGGCAGAAAGCGGGATCAGAAGATTGGGTTTTTTTAAAGCATTCAGTTCACAGATTGCATTGGCACCGGCACGTGAGATAACAACATCTGCAAGAGCAAAGAGATCACGCAGTTCGTTTTTGATATATTCAAACTGACAGTAGCCTTTGATTTCTTTCAGAGAATGATCAACCTTTCCTTTTCCGCAGAGATGGATGATCTGGAACTGTTTCAGCAGTTCAGGAAGGGCAGCACGTACCGCCTCGTTGACAGCTACAGCACCAAGACTTCCGCCGATTACGAGAATGACAGGTTTTTCATCTGTAAAGCCACACATCTTTCTGGCGGCATCCTTATCACCAGTAAGAAGTTCCTGACGAATCGGAGAACCGGTAAGAACAGCTTTTCCCTCCGGAAGAGCATCTAACGTCTCCGGGAAGTTACAGCAGACTTTGACAGCAGATGGAATTGCCAGTTTATTTGCCAGGCCAGGTGTCATATCAGACTCATGAATAATGACCGGAACTTTGCATCGCTTTCCAGCAAGAACAACTGGAACCGAAACAAATCCGCCTTTAGAAAAAATAACATCAGGCTTTAAGCCTTTGATTAACTTACGGGCTTCACCAAAGCCTTTGATCACACGGAATGGATCTGTGAAATTCTGCAGACTGAAATAACGGCGCAGCTTTCAGAAGAAATTCCATGATATGGAATCCCAAAAGGTTCAATCAGTTCCTTTTCGATTCCATTGTAAGAACCTATGTATTGAATATCATAGCCTAATTCTCTAAGTTTTGGAATCAGGGCTATATTCGGAGTGACATGTCCGGCAGTACCGCCGCCGGTCAATATAATTCGCTTCATAAATTAACCTCCAGATTTAGTGTAGAGTGCTACTGTTCGAAGTAAATTGAGAACACTAGCCTTATAGCATCATATTACCCTTATTTGAAAAAAATGTCAAGAAAAACGGGACACACAAACTGGAGAGAATAAGGTAAAAGAAAATGAAAAAACTGAAAAAATTATCATTGGAAAATGAAATGAAAAAAAAGCTGAACAGATTGAAAAGAAAGTCCGTAAGGACAGATCTCTGGATGACGTTACAGTGTCTGATGAGATGGAAAAAGAGCTTTTCAATAAGATTCAGGATTACGAATACGACAAGAGGCATAAAAAGTCATCCGTAAAAAAAGAAAAAAGCAAGCTTGTAATCGGAGCACTGGCAGCAGTGCTGATTCTGGTGTGCGGAAGTGTGATGACCAGTGTCGGGAGTAAGTCGTATTGGAAAGTTCTGTGGGAACGAGATAATGGGGATGAGAACTCTAATATTATCAATGTAGAAGATATGGAGACGAAGGAATCAGAGGATATTGATGAGTTGGAAGTTGATAAAGAAATTACAAAAGTAATGGGAGCATCTTTGGTGAAAATGCAGTATAAGCCAGAAGATATGGTATTACAGAGATATATGATAGATGAAGATCAAAGAATGGCTGTATTATTTTATAAATATGGAGATGAAACAATCAGGTATTATATGTACACAAATTCTAAAAGATTCTTCATTAGGGGAAAAATCAGTAGATGATTTAATAGATGAATATGAAATTACAACGAATGGGCATAATATTTTAGTGAAAGAGTATTCTATCAAAGGTTCGGAACAAAGAAGATATACAGCAGATTTTGAATACAATGATATTCAATATCAAATTAAAGGAAAATTAAAAAAGAAGAATTGGATGAAATCTTAAAAATTTATTTTTATGTAAAAAAACGCGTAAGTTTTTGCCATCTCAGTTGTTTACTTATCAGAAGACAATAATAAAAGGGGAAGATAGTCTTATGATAAGTAAAAAAATTGTATCAGTTATAACAAGTGTTATGGTTTTCTGTTGTGTAGCAGGAGTATCTTTGACAAATGTTAAAGCAGATGACAGTGCTCCAAAGTCAGTAGATGGATCATATTTGACATCAGCAGATTCATCTACAGGTTATACACCTAATGATGAACGTGGACAGCATCTGATGGATGGTCAGTGTTCAATAACAAAAAAAGCGGAACAAAACGTATTTATACATATGGTGCGACCACAGCAGATCACACAGTAGATGCACTCGCAGTGATTGTATACGTGGATAAGTATAATGAGAAAGACGGAAAGTGGCATCAGATTGACGCTTTTTTCTAAGAAAGTGGAGAATGATTATTATGTAGCAACATCTAAGTCGATTCAAGTTGACAGAGGATATTACTATCGAGTTCATGCCTCTCACATTGTACGTATGGCAGGCTCACCAGATGAGGAAACTTATTCCTACACCGACGGCATCCTAGTCCCATAAGCATCTTTCTCCGCACCAACGGCAGAAGATGCAGCCCGTGGGCTGGTTTAACAGCCGCTGCGCGGTGGTTCGCTCGGATACTCACAAATTAGATTCTAATAGATAAAAGTGAGAGCCTTGTTCCTTGATACACCACAATTGAATAAATGAGCATATAATCACCAGAAGCGGCTGTTAATCAGTCCATGGACTAGTAGGGCAGAAGGGAAGGATTGAATCAAGAGTAGCGATCCTTCCTATTAGTTTGCCATTTTTAAGTTATTTTCCTGTTGCTTCTTTCAGTGCCTGAGCAAGCTGGTCCGGGCAGGAAGTTTTTGAATCCACACTGGATTCCTTCCAGGCGTGAGATGGCCTCATCTACATCCATTCCTTCAACCAGATGGGAAATTCCTGCAGATTACCGTTACATCCGCCAACGAAGGAAACATTATGAATCTTGTTATCTTCGATATCAAAGTGAATGCTCTGGGAACAGACACCTTTTTGTTCTATAATCCATATCTAGATATCCTTTCTTTTAAATTTTTAGATCTTTTAGTTACCTTTTGAATTATAGCAAATCAAATATAAAAAACAATTTTTCTTTTCACATCTTTCAGCATAATTTTCCTCAATACGACAATTTTGATTTTTGCTGTAGAAATCTGTAGAACGATTTATGCGGACAGAATATAAAATCAGGTTTATAATATCTACAAACGTAACGAAGGGGAGCCTGAACAGTTACGCGCAATATTTTTAAAACCAGGAGGGGTTGCTATGTTAAGAGAACTGGCAGTGAACACAAGAGTCATCTATTATCTGATGGCACTTCTGGGCATAATCGGAGTGCTGGCAAAAGCAGTGAATCAGCAGACATTGAATCAGATGCTGAAGGCGGCGGGGAATATGTCCAAGAGTACACACCGACTGATAAAACTCGTAAGAGCAAAATACGAACATGCATGTATGGTGCATGACAGTGTAGAGAATACGAATGCATTTGTGGAGAAATATATTTATGAATATAGAGGATTTTTGTTTGGGATTCATACCTGGAGACAGATGGAATTGCTGACGGTGTGGTTTGTTGGAATTCTTGCAGCTCTTGGTGCATTCGAATGTTATATTACTTATGGATTTTCAGATGCGGCGTATCAATATATAGAAACGGGATTAGCGGAGATGGTACTCCTTTTTGTTATCAGTCATCTTTCGGACGAACAGTACAAGCTTAATGCTGTCAGGATGTATATGGTGGATTATCTTGAGAATAATTGTGCATTTCACGTAAAAGAGACAGCGGACTACGGATAGAGAAGAATTGAATGTGATCGCTGCAGAGAATACCGGAAAGCAGGAGTGGGAAGAAAAGAAAGGGGAAAGAGAGATTCACAGAGAAGACAACGTACAGAAGCAATGAAGCAGACCTATCATAAACTGAAACTGGACTGTCTGGTGATCCTTGGAGGAAACGGAACACAGAAGACGGCGAACCTGCTTCGGGAGGAAGGGTTGAATATTATCCATCTGCCGAAGACCATCGACAATGATATCTATGGAACAGATATTACCTTTGGCTTTTACAGTGCAATCAACGTGGCGTGTGCAGCCATTGATTGTATACACACAACAGCAGCATCCCATAATCGTGTCTTTATCGTAGAAGTCATGGGTCATAAGGTTGGCTGGCTTACATTGTATGCCGGTGTTGCCAGTGGAGCAGATATCATATTACTGCCGGAAATTCCATATGATATTGATAAAGTCATCGAAGCAATAGATAAGAGAACCAGGGATGGAAAAGGCTTTACCATTCTTGCGGTAGCAGAGGGTGCTATTTCCAAGGAAGATGCAGCACTTTCCAAGAAAGAATACAAAGAGAAGTTAAAGAATTATAAATATCCGTCTGTATCCTATGAGATTGCAGACCAGATTGAGAAACGCAGTGGCACCGAAGTACGTAACCGTACCGGGCCATACCCAGCGCGGTGGCAGTCCATGCCCATATGACCGTGCACTCTGTACACGGCTTGGTGCAGCAGCAGCCCGGGCAATCATTGATGAAGATTACGGATACATGATTGCGATGGTTAATGATAAGACAAAGCGTGTTCCACTGAAGGATGTGGCTGGCAAGTTAAAGACGGTTGATCCGGGCTGTCAGATGATTAAAGAAGCAAAGACCATTGGAATCAGCTTTGGAGATTAAGAGAAGCGAGGATGGAATAGATGTCATACATGGCACTTTACCGTAAGTTCCGCCCACAGGAATTCGCGGATGT
>VOFH01000265.1_pt1 | contig 36000 bp, 48 predicted proteins | sample 5384091 | NCBI WGS metagenome assembly VOFH01 (sample SAMN12384727, study PRJNA508395) | human gut metagenome | isolation source: healthy gut G | host: Homo sapiens
CAGCAGATGGAGAAGTAAAAAGGGAGCTATGATAGGCGTTTGTATAAAATACTTCCATGAGAATTATGGCGGAATGCTTCAGGCATACGCAACAACAAAAATGTTGGAAGCACGTGGAATCGATTATGAGTTGATCCAATACGAAAAAAGGAGAACACTTACAGAAAAATAATGTCTGTTCCCAGACTTTTTGAATGGAGTGCTGCTTAACGATAAATACGAAGCACTGAAAAAAAGATGGGTATGAAGAAACACCCGGAATTTGCAAAAAATGATGCAATCCGAATGGAAGCATTTGGCAGATTTAAGAAAAAAGCATTTACCAGATTTTCTCCGGTTTTTGCTGGGTATCCGGCTTTGTGCGAAGGTGCGAAACGCTATGATGCTGTTGTAACTGGCAGCGATCAGCTTTGGTCTCCCGCAGGACTTCCGACAAACTATTACAACTTGATGTTTGTTCCGGATTTCGTGCGTAAGATTTCTTACGCTTCCAGCTTTGGTGTCAGCCAGATCCCATGGTATCAGGTAAAGCGTACTGCGGAATATTTGAATCGGCTGGATTTTATCAGTATGCGTGAAAACCGAGGCAGCCAAATCGTAAAGGAATTAACCGGCAAGGAGGTTCCTACCATTTTAGATCCGGTGTTTTCTTTTTGATATGGCTGGTTGGGAGAAACTTGTTCCTGCAAAGAAAAACATGAGTGAGCCGTATATTTTGCTTACTTTTTAGGTGCAAATCCGGCATACCGGAAGGCTGTGGAAGAACTTTCTCAGAAAACCAGATTGAAAATTGTAGCATTACGCCATCTGGATCAGTACGTGGAAGAGGACGAAAAAATTCGGAGATATTGCTCCTTACGATGTAGGACCAGAAGAATTCCTGAATTGGATTCGAGGTGCAAAATATGTGTGCACCGATTCGTTCCATGGAACCTGTTTTTCTATTATTCACCATAAGAAGTTTATGATTTTTAATCGATACAGCGATCAGTCTAAAACTTCTAAGAACTCCCTGAATTGATTCTCTCTGCCAGAATCTGAATTTGTCAGAGAGACGTTTTTCTGGAGATATCTGTGCGATTCGTAATGAAATCAATTATCAGGCAGTTGACGAGAATCTGATGAAACTAAAAAAAGCAGACAGAGGCTTACTTAGACAAAGCTTTTGATGGATTGGTTTGATGAGGAGTGGCATATGCAAGAGAAAGAACCAGTAAGAGTTTTGGTTACGGCTCCTTTGGGGGTTGGTGGTGTAACCAATATGATGATTAACATCCAATCTCATTTGGATAGAAGTAAAGTCAATTTTGATTATCTTGTTTTTCACGACCGGAAAGAAGCGTTGGAGGACAAGGTTGCATCTATGGGAAGCAGAAAATTGATTGCGTCGGTAGATCATATTTCTGTTCGCCCATTAAGACGCCTTTTGCGAATCAATGAAATTCGTAAAGTGTGCAAGGAAAATAAAATTCAAATTTTACATTATAATGCGGATAGTGCAGCAGATGTAACCAACATTTTAGGTGCAAAGCTGGGTGGCGTAAAGTATGTAACGATACATAGTCACAATGCAGGCTTTGGAACGGCAGGAAAAGGCGTGAGAATAGTTAGCAAACTGCTTAAGCCGTTCATTCCAGTTCTTTGTAATAATTATTGGGGCTGTTCTGATTTGGCAGCACGATTCTTATTTCCAAAGTCAATAATTGAAGCAGGAAATTATGCAGTATTGCCCAATGGAATTGAATTGGAGAAATACGATTATAATGAAGCTGTGCGTAAAGAAATGCGTACAAAGCTAGGACTGGAAGATCGTTTTGTAGTAGGACACGCAGGACGATTCTCTGACCAGAAAAACCACACGTTTTTGCTGGACATTTTTAAAGAGATTGCCAGAAAAAAATGATAAGGCGGTATTGTTGTTGTTTGGCGTTGGTGAATTGGTGGAGCCGATGAAGGAAAAGGCAAAGCGTTTGGGGATTCAGGAACGTGTAATCTTTTATGGTGCTTCCAGCGAAATGGAGAAAATGTATCAGGCAATGGATGTTTTTCTGATGCCGTCGCTTCATGAAGGACTTCCTGTGACTGGTGTGGAAGCCCAGGCTAGCGGCTTGCCTTGTGTATTTGCGGATACCATTACCAAGGAAGTGGATATTACAGGTCATTCGGTATTTCTTTCCCTAGATGAAGCACCTGGGGTGTGGGCAGACAAGGTACTGGCTTATGTGGAATCGAACGAAAGAGCAATAAAAAGAACTGTTGGAGGCGGGATATGATATCCAGCAAACAGCAGATACAGTGTCAAAGCTGTATTTAGAAGTAAGTCAAAACTTTAAATCAAAAAGAAAGGAGGCTGCAAAATGATTACGATTCAGAATAAAGCAGAGTGCTGTGGATGTACGGCCTGTTATAATATTTGCCCCAAAGAGGCGATTCAAATGAAGCCGGATTTTGAGGGATTTTTGTATCCATTTGTAAATGCAGAGCGATGTGTTGAATGTGGACTGTGCGATGCGGTGTGTCCAGTTCAAAATCCTGTTTCCTGTGATGAGCTGGAGCGAAAATCCTATGTCATCCGAACGAAGGACAGTCATGTGTTGGATCATAGTACATCTGGGGATTTATTACTCCGTTGGGGCAGTGGGTCATAAAACAAAAATGGAGTGATCTGTGGAGCAGCTTTCAACAATGATTTTAAAGTAGTACATAAAATCGTAGGGGGGTACACATTCCCTGTCCGACCTTAGAGGTTCCAAGTATGTGCAAAGTGATTTGACCGATTGCTTTGCAACAATAAAAGATATTTGGAACAGGGTACTACGGTATGCTTTGTTGGAACAACCTGTCAGGTATACGGATTAAAGAAATTTCTACGAAAAAAGTACGAAACACTTGTAACCGTTGACTTGGTATGTCATGGAACACCGTCACCAAAACTCTGGGACAAATATCTGGAATATCAGAAGAATAACTATCATTCAGAGATAGAAGATATTTCGTTCAGAAATAAAACATATGGCTATCATAGCGGCACGATGCGAATCCAGTTTAAAAATGGAAAAACGTATTATGGAAGTGCTCGTGTAGATCCAATGTTGAAAAGCTTCTTTAAAAGATTTCCTCTAGACCGAGCTGCTATCAATGTTATTTTAAGAATTTAGAACGATGCAGTGATTTTACAATTTATGATTGCTGGCACGCAGATCAACTGGTAGTTGGGTTGGCAGATGATGATAAAGGCTATACCAATCTGATTGTACAATCCAAGAAAGGCGAGCAGGTTCTGGAGAAAATAAAGCAAGACTTCGATATCTATCCAGTTGACACAGAAAGAGCAATTGCACTGGATGGCATCATGGTCCGAAATGCTGCACACCCGCACCCGAAGCGAGAGGAATATTATCAGGACATGGATCGTGATGAGGTGGCGGAACACATTGAGAAGTTTATTCCCATAACGAAAAAAAGACCATCTGATAGAATGGTCCAAGAAAATCATTTATCGAGTGGGAATTTACCGATTTTTAAAGAAGAAAATGAGTTAACTGTGTATGCGAAATGAATCATCTCTCTCCTCTGAATGGCTATTTTATAGGAGGGCGTATGATTCATATTACGAAAAAGAGTTCCTGCTGCGGATGCACGGCTTGTTTTAATATTTGTCCTAAAAATGCAATTTCTATGCAGCCGGATGAGGAAGGTTTTTATATCCTGTAGTAGATCAAGAGAAATGTGTTGATTGTGGGTTATGCGAAAAGATTTGCCCGGTGTCATCGAAAAAAAGCCATGAGGAGCAGACGGACGCATACATTATTCGATACAATAATCAAAAGATTGTCGAAGAAAGCACATCAGGTGGCGCTTTACGGCAATTTCCAGCTATGTCTTTGAAAATGGCGGCATTGTATATGGCACCGGCTATGATGCCGATATGAAAGTTATCTGTAAAAAAGCTGCTTGCATGGAAGATTTAAAGGAAATGAGAGGTTCCAAATTTGTTCAAAGCAGTTTGAATCGAACGTTTCAAGAAATCAAGACTGCATTAAGGACAGAAAAGCTGATCCTGTTTACGGGTACACCGTGCCAAGTTTCGGGATTGATTCATTACTTGGGGAAAACATCATGAGAATTTAATTTGTATGGATTTTGTTTGCCGGGGTGTTCCGTCCCCAGGTCTTTGGAAGAATTATGTGGATTATATGGAGGGCAAGTACCATTCAAAAATGATTGGGGCACGGTTTAAACACAAAACCTACGGCTACCATACCACTACTATGAAGATTGATTTTCAGAATGGAACATCTTACTTTGGCTCAGGCCGAGTTGACCCATATATGAAAGCATTTGTGCGTGAAATGTCATCAGACCTTCTTGTGCAGAGTGTGCATTTAAAGGGATTGAGCGGTTGAGTGATATTACGGTTTTGACTGCTATGAGTATACACAGATTACTGGATACAAAGATGATGATAAAGGATATACCTCTGTGTTTGTTCACACTGACAAAGGCAGAAAAGTATTTGAGTCAATAAAGCCTATGCTTATTTGGCAAGAACAAGCAGTAGAAAAGCTGGTCACCAAAAACGGTATCATGGTTTGCAACAGTGCAAAGCCTCATGCAAAAAACGTAATGCTTTTTTATGAAGCGGCGGCAGAAATGTCTATCGATAAGGCAATGCAGAAAATTGAGCCGATTACAAAGAAAGATCGGTTGATTGAACAGGCAAAATCTTTGTTGTTTAAGACTGGACTAATTCGTTTGGTAAGAAAAATTGCGTAAGCAACAAGGCGTAGAGATTAATCGCGGCACTCAACACGGAGGAAAAATGAAGGAAATTAAAGTTTTGATGCTCTCTAAGAGAGAACATTGCAGTCAGATTTTGACAGGACTCCTAATGCTTGAATCGGGGGGTACTGCGTAAAAATCTCTGATTTGACCGAAAATGTAGACTTCCCGAACCATCATACACCGCTTGTTGGAATTGAATATCTTGGTAAGAAGATTATTATTGATGTGGAAGATGGCTACTGGGACAAGAGCGGGATGGAATATTATTTGAACTGGTGTGATTATTACTTTAAAAGAAGTTATTCATTAGAAAAAAATAATGATTTCACGCAGCATTTAAAAGATAAGATTCGGCCATTTGGATTTAATTATGCAGTATACTACAGAAATAATCCTTATAATACAATCGGCTGGAGTGTACAAGAATTGGTAAAAAAATTTGGCCGGCAAGAAACCAGCTGGATATTTTACACCTAGCAAGTTTGAAGAAGAACCGAAAAGGAAGAATACCCCGGTAGTGCTATTTTCTTGCAGACTGTGGGAACCGAGTGAGAAGTTACCTCAATATTTGAATGAGGAAAGAGAATATATCAATCAGACCAGGATCAACCTTGTTCGTCAATTGAAAAAAAAGAGTATGGAAAATATTTTGTGGGTGGTGTGCAAAAATCAGCATATGCAATGCAATATGCTAAGGATATTTTGTTGCCGCGAACGATGACAGAACGAGGCCGATATTTGAAAACTTTACATCAAAGTGATATTTGTATTGGAACGATGGGGCTACATAAGAGCATCGGTTGGAAAACGGCAGAGTATGTAGCAGCGAGCAAGGGAATTGTGAATGAAACACTACATTACGAAGTTCCTGGCAATTTCTTAGAAGGAAAAAATTATTTAGCATTTATAACGAATGAAGAATGTATGACCGGAGTTTCAAAATTGGTCGATGACCCGGATTTATTATTTCAAATGAAAGTGAATAACCGTCAGTATTATGAAAATTATTTGAGACCAGATATGTTAATAAAGCAGGTCCTAAAAATTGTAGAGGCGGATTAAGAAGTATTATTGGCAGTCGAATCATAGATGAAATAATATGTCTGCAATTTAAATGAAAAATATTTGGATGGGAGAAACAATGAAGAATATTTTAATTGTAATTCACGCATTAGGGTGCGGTGGAGCAGAAAAAAGTTTAATTTCACTAATGGAAAGATTGCCCTATGATGAGTGGAATATTGATTTAATTGTTGCCAGCCCTAATGGTTTGTATATGGACAAGATTCCACACCGAGTAAACCAAATTACAGAGTTGTATGACTTGGAGAATTATTCTACCGAGTTGAAACAACGAAGAAAAAAAAGTATGCGGTTTTAGAGATTTGGGATGTCAAATAAAATGGCAAATTCAATCCAGAGTAAATGGGCATAAATATCCTCATTATGGAGAAAATAAGTGGGCTATTTGGGGAAAGAATTTACCATCACTAGAAAAACATTATGATTTGGCAATTTCTTATATGAATGGATTTCCAAATTATTATGTTATAGATAAGGTGAATGCCGATAAAAAAAGGTTCTGTGGATTCATAATGAATTTGAAAAGATGGGATATGATTATGACTTTGAAGCGGCTTATTATAAAAAAGCGGATAAAATAGTTACGATTTCACAGGCATGTGTTGATAGTTTTGCCAGAGTTTATCCGGAACTTCGTAATAAGGTCGTAGTTCTTGAAAATATTTCATCAGCGAATGACATTTTTGAAAAAGCAAAGGAAGTCCCGGAGACAGATGCATTTTTTAATTTTGAAGGCAGAAGAATTGTTTCGGTTGGAAGATTAAGTGAACAGAAAAATTTCCAATTAGCAGTTCAAGCAGCACAAAAATTAAAAAGTTACGGAGTGAATTTTATTTGGTATATTCTTGGTGAAGGAGAATTACGCCAAAGTTTAACAGAAAAAATCAAAGAGTATGATTTGACAGATCAAGTAAAATTAGTGGGAATTAAGCCGAATCCGTACCCGTATATTGCAAATTGTGATGTGTTTGTTCAGAGTTCAATTTATGAAGGTAAGTCAATTGTATTGGATGAGGCAAAAATTTTGTGCAAACCTATTGTCATTACTAATTATGTGACAGCTCGAATTCAATTGAATCTGGAAAAAATGGATTAATTGTGGGTATGACAAGCGATGAGTTGGCAAGAGGAGTCGCTAGCTATTTTGAAAATGAAGAACTGAGAAAGCAAGTTGTCGAACAGTTGCGGAACGAGCAGAACAGCAACGACGCAGAAATTGAAAATATATTGCTCTGTTCACCGAACTTATGGAGAGTAATGTATGAAAACATTAATTGTAATCAATAATTTGGGTTGCGGAGGAGCACAAAAAAGTCTTATTTCATTATTAAATGAACTTACTATGCAGCAAATGGAAATAGACTTGTTAGTTTTGAATCAGAAAGATGTTTTTTTGACCAGATTCCAGCATGGATCAATCAGATTGGTTCGGTTGCTGAAATTTCTGCGATGCACAGTTCCTTTGGGGGAAGGCTTTAAGACAATTGGCTCCAAAGCGGTTTGTCTTAAAATGCTGCTGGCAAAGTGCTTGTATAAAATCAGCAAAAATCCTCAATACGATACGGTACAGAATCTTTGGAATGTTTGGAAACGGTTTGTTCCGATGCAAAGCAAAAAATACGACTTAGCAATATCTTACGTAGATGGTTTTTCAAACTATTATGTAATGGATAAGGTAGTTGCAACGAAAAAGATTCTTTGGATTCATAATGAATACGAAAAGTTAAGTTACAATTCAGAATATGATAGAGCTTATTTTAATAAAGCGGATAGATTAGTGACTATTTCTGAAAGGTGCGTTGAGAGCCTTGAGAAAGTTTTTCCAGAGTGCAGCTCAAAAATACGTATGTTGTATAATATTTCTTCTACAAAATGATTTGGCAGCTAGCTGAAAAAATTACCCTGATGAATATCGCGGAAAAAAGAATATTTTGGTGTCTATAGGGCGGTTAAATACTCAGAAAGGGTTTGATCTTGCCATTCAAGCAGCTAAGATTATAGAAGAAAAAGGCGTTGAATTTACTTGGTTCATTATCGGCGAGGGCGAAGATGAACAAATGTTACGAGAGCAAATAAAAAAAGAAAGACTTAATGATAGTGTTAAACTGATAGGAATTCGAAAAATCCGTATCCGTACATTCGGTATGCAGATGTGTTTGTACAACCTTCCAGATATGAGGGGAAATCTATAGTATTAGATGAAGCTAAGATTTTGTGTAAGCCGATTGTTGTAACAAATTATACAACAGTAGTTGATTCTATAACAGATGGAGTTAATGGACGGATTGTCCAGTTTGATCCAAATGCGATTGCGAATGGAATTCTAGAATTATTGAATTCAGATGCGCAAACAAAATTTGAAACTTCATTAAAAGGAGAAATTGTTAGGGAAAATCTGGAAGTGGGTAATTACATAAAATTGTTTATAGAAATGGATTGATTAAGAAGATGGGAATGAATTTGAGACGAGCAAGCTTAATGGTAGATATATTAATGCCGGTAAGCATATTGTTAATTTTCTATCCTCCATGCCTACAGTGGTATGCCAGTGGGGTAATGTCGATAGTGTTTTTATTACAAAAGGGTTTGTTTTTAGTTTGTGCAGCATATGCTCTCAAGTATCGAATGTATAGAAACAAGTATATGGTTGCGTTATTAAGTTACATTGTATGGCTTATACTTGTTACATATTTGAATGGTATGCAGATCGGAGACATAGGTAGCTACTTAAATGTATTTTCGTGCTGCGTCGTTTATGTATATTGCTTGGAACGAAATCCCCAAAGAATTATAGGATATACCTCTATAGTATTTACGTTGCTGTTGCTTTTTAATACTATACTTTGGAAAGATGGAGGTATGTACGTTAATAATAGTGGTCAAATGAGTTTTGTACTTGGGACAAAGACGAGCTTGACAGAATATCAAATTGCAGCCTGTGGATTTATTGGTACATATTTTACATTGTTGCCTAAACACAAGAAAAAAGAAAGCAGTTATACTTGGATTGTGTGTTGTGTATAGTATTATTGTATGGAACATACATCAGCCAATTTCAACTTCAGAAATGTGTTTAGCTGTATTTTTTGTGATTTTAATCCTAGGTGCTTTAGGCGGAAAAATTGGAGAAATCGTATTAAAGTGGGGCTTTTTAGGCTTGAATATATTGAATATCGGTATCGTATTTTTTAATGCCCAAATGCTGTTTGCTAATTTTATTACTAATGTTTTGCACGAAAACGCGGATTTGAATCATAGAACCGCAATATGGCAGGTTGTGTTGGCTAAAATTGCTGAGAGTCCAGTTATTGGACATGGCTTAAATATGGGGAATGTTTCATTTGCTGTTGGACAAGGAATTGCAGGAATTAACCAAGCTACGCATAATGGAATTCTATATTTTGTCTTTTCTAGTGGTATTATCGGAACAGTGTATATACTTGGGATTTGTTTTCTGTTATTAAGAAAAACAAATCAAAGAACAGCGGCTGGACGTGTTTTCTGTGCAATGATGATTTGTTTTTCAACATTATGGATAACGGAACAGTTGAAGCTTTATACAGTATTTTTTATATGCCTTTTGTTGGGAAGTTGCGTAGATATTATGGGGAAGAAATAGAAACTTTAGATTAATTAATAAGGAGGTGAGAGCAGTGCGTAGTATTGGTTTAATTACTTATCATCATACAACCAACTTTGGTTCTTTGTTACAGACATATGCGTTATATAAGACGGTTACCCAGATGGGGTATAATTGTAAGGTTATTGATTATAGAAATGATGCAGTAGAAAAGCGTGAATTTATAAAGCACATATATCAGTGTAAAGACTTACGAGAGCTTAAAGAGCATATAAAATATGCACGTTTCAAGAAAAGAAAGGCAAAAGTATTTGCTGAGTTTTTGAAGACAAATTTGGCCATGTCCGATTTGGTTTATGATCGAGATAATGTTCAAAAAGCAAATCAAGAGTTTGATACGTTTTTAGTTGGAAGTGATCTTGTATGGGACTTTTCTATAAATCAAAATGATCTAACCTATATGCTGGATTTTGCCGATAAAGATGCTGTTAAGATTGCCTATGCATCTTCTGTTGGAACTATGTGGGAATCAGAGGATCGGGAAACAGTAAAAAACTTACTGAAAAGATTTCAGAATATCGGTGTGAGGGAGCATTCCATTCAGAAAGAATTAGATATTCTTATCGGAAAAAAGTGGATTTTGTATGTGATCCAACGATGCTGCTTACTGCCGAACAATGGAAATCAATGTCTGCTCCAAGAAATATCGAGGGGGACTATGTCCTTTGCTATATGTCGGATTCCAAATTGAAATGTACAAAGATGCCATTCAATATGGAAAAAACATCATTTACCGGTATACTTAATTTCTTACGGTTGGGTTCCAGAAGGGATGAAAGCTATTCGTCCAAATGGAGTAGAAGAATTTATTAGTTTAGTAAGCAATGCACATACAGTTTTTACTGCATCATATCACGGTATGTTATTTTCTTTGTATTTTAATAGAAATTTCTATTATTACAATCGAGGCTGGAAGGAACGTATGAAATCTATCGCTGAGTATCTTCAGTTAACAGATCGTGAACACTGGAGCGATGAAAAGGATAGTGCGGTTATTGACTATACGTTGGTTAATGAAAGATTAAATTCATTTAGAACGTCATCCTTAAGGTTATTAAAAGAGTATCTTAGAAGGAAGAATTTGTGATGAAAAAGATGGAGTTAAGGCTAATTTTATATATAATTTAATATACAATATAGTGAATATTATAGTACCGCTAGTAACTGCACCCTATACAGCTCGTGTGTTAGGCGCGGAGAATATTGGTATTTATAGTTATACCTATGCAATTGTTTCATCAGTAGTTATGTTTGGAGCACTGGGAACAGCAACCTATGGGCAAAAAGAAATTGCAGCAGCGGGAGAAAATATTGTAGAGCGATCAGAAAAATTCTTGGAAATATGGGTTTTGAAAGCTGTTACGATGGTAATCGCCTTTTTGATTTTTTTGTGCCGTATGCATATCAAACAACAGCTTGGGTATATTACGCATTGCAAATTCCATATATAGTAGCAGGTGTTTTTGATATTAGCTTCTTTTTTTCAGGGGATAGAAAAATTTCGATACATTGCAGTTAGAAATACTATTGTAAGAATTGCTGGGATTGTGCTACTGTTTTCTTTGGTAAAAGCTCAAACGATCTGTGGATATATTTATTGATTATTAGCGTGTCTCAATTACTGGGCAATCTATCCATGTGGCCCTACTTGCGCGGAAATATTTGTAGAGTAAAATTAACAACTAGAAAGGTAATGAAGCATCTTTCGAACGTGATGATTTATTTCATTCCGTCTATTACATACCAGATTTATGCTGTGTTAGATAAAGCGATGCTTGGTTGGCTTGTTGGATCTAATTATGAAAATGGATATTATGAGCAGGCAAATAAAATTGTTAATTTAGTTGTAAATGTCATTAGTGCATATACAGTTGTTATGCGTTCTAGAATGTCTGCACTGTTTGCGCAAAAGAGAAATGAAGAAATACAGGAAAAAATGGCTGTCTCTTATAATGTTATAGCGTTTCTTGTTTTTCCGATGACTTTTGGAATTGCTGCAATAGCAGCTGGTATGGTTCCGTGGTTTTTGGAGATGGCTATGACGCTGTTATAGGTCTATTATATATTTTTTGCCCTATTTTTATATTTATGGGTTATTCTAGAATGATAGGAACACATATCCTTACACCAAGTGGAAGACAACAATATAGTAATTATGCACAGATAATTGCGGCAGTAGTTAATATTACCCTCAATTCGCTTCTTATACCTAGGTTCTTTGCCAAAGGTGCGGCGGTGGCTTCTGTTACGGCGGAATTAGTATTAGTCTTAGTATATTATTATATGGTACGAAAAGAAATTCTACTTAAGCAAGTGATTGAAATGGGATGGAAAAAAGCTATAGCTGCAGGCATCATGTTTGTATTTGTGTTTACAATTGGGAAAAATTTTAGCATTTCAATATTCTATACATTCGTTGAAATTTTAATAGGTGCAATCGTGTATGTTATTGTTCTTGTTGTATTGAGAGATGCGTTTGTTTGTAAATATATTGATAAGACATTCCATAAGATACTGGGTCAAAGGAGAAAATAATTATGAAAATAAAAAGAGCTTTCACGAAATTAAAGAAGATATCGGAAATGCCGCTCAATATCACAATGACCGGAATAAATCAAATGATGAGATTTTATTATCATTCCTCGGCGTCTTTGAAGGAAGATAACATCGAATTGGTATGCCGCGAATTACGTATTCTTACCCATGCAATTGAAAAAGGAATGGCTTTACCAAAGATAAGAAAGGGCTTTGGTAAAGAAAAATCAAAAAATACTGGAGCTGATGGACAAATATATTTCTATTCAGAATTCGGAGTATGATCAAGAAGCATTCGATTATGCATATGCAATTTTAGAAAAATATATAGACAACGCAGCAGAGAATGAATGCGATATTTCGTTTATTGATTTGAATAAGTATCAAAACTACAAGAAAAATCAAATTGAATTTTGTGGGACGGAAATATTTGATTCGCAGAAGTTACTTTCTCAGATTGATAGCATGAATTTTGAGGAGTTTGCCAAAAATCGGCATAGTGTTCGAGATTTTGCTGTGGGTACTGTTGATGAAAGTATAATAAGAAAAGCTGTTGAACTGGCACAGACTGCACCTTCTGCATGTAACAGACAGTCAACAAGAGTTCATTATATTCAAAACCGCGATATATGTAAAAAATGTTTTGGATTTACAGGGGGTGCTAAGGGACATACCGTATCTTCTGTGATTGTTTTAACTAGTGAATTATCACTGTATAGGCATACCTCGGAGTTTAAAACTCCGTATTTAGATTCAGGAATATATTTGATGAATTTGTTATATGCTCTTACATATTATGGAATCGGCACATGTCCTTTGATTTGGAATGATGATGGAGAAAAGGCAGAGGAAATTCGAAGATTTGTTGACATACCATGGAGCGAACAAATAGTTGCTATTATTCAAGTCGGACATTATGCAACAAATGAATGCAAGTATGCTGCATCAAATAGACGAGCTGTTTTCGATGTTTTGAAAATTCATTGATTAGGCATGAATAGCTGAGGCTCTGGGCGATACGGGGCGTATTCTGGTGCGTGAGTCCGGCACCGAGCCGGTCGTTCGTGTTATGGTGGAAGCACCTGATCATGATACCTGTCAGAAGCATGTGGATGAAGTAGTCAACGTGATTTGCGAAAAGGGATATAAGGCGTAAAGTCAATGACGACTCTGGAAATCACCCAGAGTCGTTTTGCACAGCCTAGCAGTGATTCTGCTACAGCTGCTTGGCTATTATGTATCTGTAGCCAAGGGTCTGGATGTGGATAAGCCGAGAAACCTCGCTAAAAGTGTGACTGTGGAATAAAAGATAGCAAGAGGAAAAAATTATGAACACAACATTATTTATCATGGCAGCCGGTATCGGCAGCCGATTTGGAACAGGAATTAAGCAGTTGGAGCCGGTTGATGATGCTAACCATATCATCATGGACTACTCAATCCATGATGCAATTGAGGCTGGATTCAACCATGTAGTATTTATCATCCGAAAGGATATCGAGAAGGAGTTCAAAGAGGCCATCGGTGACCGCATTGCCTCCATTTGCGCTTCTCATAACATGGTAAACTTTGCGATAATATGCCATCAATGCACACACCGTATCAGCATCATTCTCTGCAATCGGTTTATACATATTAAAAACAACTGCACTTGAAAATCCCAGTTCTGCCAGATTCAGCACAGTTAAAATAGATGTAAACAGACTATTTAGTCCGAGATACCGCAGCCGGCAAAGGCTGGAAGAACGCCATAGTGACATGGTATCAGAAGTTCAAAGAGAGCGTGTTCTTTCGGAAGCTGTTCTTACTGGCTTTCGTGACATCGATGATCTTGTTCCGAACGCTGCTGAATCGAAACCTGTGGATGAATCCGTTGAGTGATCCTCGAAAAACTGAAATAAGATCGACCGTGTGGACAAACTGAACTCCAGGAGTTCACACGGTAATTTTTGAAGGCTAATGTATAGTTTGTAACGGAAATAAAAGAAATGAAGCGTAAGAAAAATGAATTTATCAAAATACACCACATCGCAATCATCGTATCTGACTACGAATCCACAAAGAATTTTTATGTGAACAAGCTGGGCTTCTCTGTTATCAGAGAAAACTATCGCCCGGAGCGTAAGGACTGGAAGCTTGATCTTCGTGTCAACGAACACACTGAGTTGGAAATTTTTGCTGAGGAAAATCCGCCGAAGCGTGTGAACCGTCCGGAAGCCTGCGGGCTGCGGCATCTTGCTTTCTGTGTAGAGAGTGTGGAGCAGACGGTGAAAGAGTTGAGAGAATTAGGTATAGAATGTGAGCCGATTCGGGTTGACGATTATACCGGAAAGAAGATGACTTTCTTCCACGACCCGGACGGACTGCCGCTGGAACTGCACGAATAAGCATGGGAGAAAAAGAGCGTATAAACCCCGGAAGCCAGGCGGCGGTCGAAAGAAGCTAAAGCCGGAGTATGATGCCGGGAAGAACCTGAAAGAACAGATGGATGCGGCTGTGGCGCTTTATGAGGAGGACTGCTCCCTCCAATGCATTTCTGATGCTCTGAATCTGAACCCTATCAAGGTACGGAAGCTGCTCATCACGGCTGGTGTGTATGGATCGGAAGTGGCGGAGAAGGTACAGGATACCTTTGAGGGGTATCGAGAAACACAGAACGATAAAGAAGCAATCCTCTCAACCGCAAATACTCTTCAACTCTCCAAAGCCTCCGTTACCTCGTACCTACCATATCAGAAAGGTGTGTACTTCCCGAGTACAGCAGATAAAGAAAAAAATTAGTGTTGGAGCAGAACGGCTGCGGAGATACAGAGCGGTAAGAAAACTGAGATCAGAGCTAACAGAAGAGCACCTGTGGGGAGACGGTCTTGCTTTATTGTGGTGTGCAATTTAAAACCTATTCCGGCTTACCCTTTACCTATGAAATACGACAGGGCAGAAGCGGCGAATACACAAAGGAACTGTGGATCGACCGCCGGGAGAAGAGTAAAAGCCTGGCGTGGAGTTCGGTGCTGCTGGCACTGAACGATATAAAAAGGTAGGAGAAGTGGTAAACCGCCCGAAAGCTCTGGGTGACATCCGGGGTGTGACTTACATCTATGGGATGTTCTATCGCTTCGGACTGATCGATATGCCGGACGAGATAAAGGAGAAGATGGGCCATCCGAAAGACCGTAAAAAATAGGTTGCTATGTTCTGCATAAGGAGCACTAAGAATGAGTGAAAAGAAACGCGCACGTGTAATTGCATATTATCTTCCCCGGTTTCATCCTGTTCCTGAGAATGATAAGTTTTTGGGAAAAGGTTTTACGGAATGGACTAATGTGGTAAGAGGTTCATAACGAAATAAGCTGGCACATTACTAGCAAAAGAGAAGTGGGAGAAAAAGAAAAAGCCTGAAACCATTGCGGTTTCAGGCTTTTTTTCTTGGTGGAGACTGGGAGACTCGAACTCGACCTCATGCGTGTGAAGCATGCGCTCTAGCCAGCTGAGCCTAAGCCTCCTCCATCCTGGTGACCCGTACGGGAATCGAACCCATGTTACAGCCGTGAAAGGGCCGTGTCTTAACCGCTTGACCAACGGGCCAGATGAGTTAAGGTGCGTCCCCGGACGGTAGGTCCGGGGGACACCTTGGTAGCGGCACCTGGATTTGAACCGGGGACACTACGGGTATGAACCGTATGCTCTAGCCACCTGAGCTATGCCGCCATCTGTGAGTTGCTCCCTCAACAGGACAAGGGATATTATAATCAATAACTGCGCTTTTGTCAACAACTTTTTCACTTTTTCTTTTTTATTTTCGGCGGGTCTTTCTTCGTTGACAAAACCCCTGGCTGTTGTAAAGTTTTCAATATGAGTTATGTATTTTTTGATTTGGAATGGAATCAGGGGTATCCCCGCAGCGAGGCGGACAAGCTGGATGAGATCATCCAGTTCGGCGCCTATCAGCTGAAAGACTGGCAGGCAGAGGGCGTGGCGTTCTCTGCCTATGTCCGTCCGACCATTCATAAAAAGCTGCACCATCGCGTGCGCAAAATGCTTCCGCTGGATCAGAAAGATCTGCTCCGCGCCCAGCGCTTTCCGGAGGTGGCAGACACCTTCTTTCATTGGTGCGGCCCGGATGCCCAATTTTTCACCTGGGGGCCCAGCGACGCTAAGGTGCTGGATCTGAACCTGGCGTGGTATGGCATGGAACAGTATCTGTCCATTGACGTCTACGATCTCCAGCGGGCCTTTGACCTGATGATTATGGGCAGCGACCAGCAGACCGCATTGAAGGACGCAGTGGAGAAACTGGGGCTTCGGGACGAGCTGGAGTTCCATGACGCCTGCAACGACGCCTATTACACGGCCCGCATCGGTGCGGAGATGGTGCGCCTGCTGGGCAGACTGCCCACCTTTGCTGAGCTGAAGCGCCGGGAGCAGGAGCTTTACCATGAACGCCGGACGAAGGCGGCGCAGGCGGCACTGGATGAGCTTGACCGGATCTTCGATGAAGCGGATGCCCTGTTGGAGCGGGACTGCGGCAGCTTTGTGACGGAAGGGGAGTGCCTCAAGAGCCGCACGGCCCGGGTGTTCCGCTGTCCCAAGTGCGACAATCTGCTGTGCAACGGCAACTGGTATCAGTTGGGTCACAGCTATGTGGCCCGCTCCCGCTGTATGGAGCATGGCCGTTTTTACACCATTCTGCGCCAGTGGCCGGAAGGCATCAACTGGCATGGGCAGTACCGGGTGTTCACCGATGAGGAGTTGTCCTCGTCATTGTTCAGCCTGTGCAAGCTGGGCGGAGAAGTTATTACTGTCCGCAAGCTGCCGCGCAAGCGCAAGCGTAACCGTAAGCGCACCAAAACCATTACCGTCAAGCCGGCGGAACCGAAAAATTAAAGCAGAGGGTCGAGCAGTGCTCGACCCTCTGTTTCTCTTTTTTTTACTGGCGTGCCGGGGCTGCACCGCCAAAGGCCCCGCAGGTGTGGCGGAAGATGGCGCGGCAGGAGGGGCCCACCAGAAAGATTTGGAGCGGATAGGCGACCAGAAAGTTCAGCACGATGGTCTGAATCCAGATCACGGGCAGATCTGCGCTGACGCCGCGGGACTCTACGGTGCCGAGCAGACTCATCAGCGGCACCATTGCGCAGACGGTGAAGGTCTGGATGCAGAGGATCTTAAAAATGGGGCGATCCGCAGGCCGGGCGACCCGGAAGGCCAGCTTGGGGCCAGTGGGCCGGCGATCAACAGGGCACATAAAAAGCCGACTGCCCATTCCAGCGGGAAAGAATGAGCTGCGTGGGCAAAGGTGCTCCAGGTCAGTCCGCCGGTGTGGAGCGCCACGTTGTAGACACCCATGCAGTAGATCATAAGACCTGAGGTGAGCAGGGTGAATAGAACTTCCTGATACTTTTTCTGAAGCATTGTGTTTGACCTCCTTGGCGTATGAGATTCGGCAGAAAGCAAAAATGCCGCCCCACCGTCTGACAGTAGTGGAGCGACATTTTGTGTCAACCGAACTATTTATTTCCCATTTATTATAGCAGACCATTTCGGGAAATGCCAGTGCAAATTCGTTCGGCAAAATAGCCAAGATACGGTGAGGTGAAAACTTATGAAAAGAACTTTTATATTTCTATAAGTGGTTTTAAATGCTGAAAATGGCTTGTTTTGCGTATAAATTACATAAAAACTCGTTTGTGCAAAATGTAAATATGTTTGCTCTGTGCATTGAAAAAACCGCGGAAATCCGTATAATAATAATCGAGGCGAGGGACGGAAAACAAAACCGTTCCGAACCGGAAAACATCTAGAACAAATAGATTGATTGGAGGGATTTTCTTATGAAGATCAACAATTTGCGGGATGTGGAAGCCTTTAAGGAGGCCATTGCTCAGTGCGGCGGCGACGTGTGGCTGGAGTCGAAGTACGGCGACAAGTACAACCTGAAGTCCGCTCTGTCTCAGTACGTCGCCATGGCTGATCTGCTGCGCGACAAGAACGGCGATCTGGAGCTGTTTGCCAGCCGGCCCGAGGATCAGGCGATCCTGATGCGCTTCCTGTCCTCTCTGGCGGACTGAACGCAGACCGCAGCGCTTCATCAGCTTGATGAAGCACAAAAATAATTATGTTAACCGACACGGCTGCGCTGTGTCGGTTTTTGCGTTTCATAGAAAAAACGTGACAACTCGGACACAACTCTGTGGTAAAATAAGTTCAACAAAAGAAGGGCAGAGGAGGCCGGGGCTATGTTTCACATTCTGGTGGTGGAGGACGATGCGTCCATCTCCAACCTGATCCGCACCACGCTGCAGGGGAGAGGGCTATCTCTGCACCTGTGCGCTGGACGGAAAAAGGGGCGCGGATCTGATCGACAGCGGTCATTGGGATCTGATCCTGCTGGATCTGATGCTGCCGGAGATCAGCGGCTATGATCTGCTGGAGTATATCCGGCCCACGGAGACGCCGGTCATCATCATCTCCGCCATGGGGCAGGTGCAGGATCGCATCCGGGGCCTGAAAATGGGGGCGGACGACTATCTGGTCAAGCCCTTCCAGATCGGCGAGCTGGTGGCCCGGTGGAGTCTGTGCTTCGCCGGACGGGCCGGGCGGCCCGGGTGCTCACCTGCGGCGACGTAAAACTGGATCTGGAGTCCCGGACGGTGAAAAGGCCGGAGCGCCGGTGGTGCTGACCGTGAAGGAGTTTGATCTGCTGGCCACCCTGATCCGCAATCGAAATGTGGCGCTCACCCGGTGCTACCTCTATGAGACAGTGTGGGGCGAGGAGTATCTGGGCGAGACCCGGACACTGGACAGCCACATCCAGCGTCTGCGCAAAAAACTGGGCTGGAGTGAGCAGATCCAGACCGTATTCCGCATCGGTTATCGGCTCTGTGTCCCCGGGACGAGGACTGAAACGGAGGGAGCAATGAGGTTTTTCACCAAGCTGTTTCTTTGCACGGTGTTCGTGCTGACGGCGGCGCTGGCAGCAGCGGAGTATTTCACCGTGTCTGCCAGCCTGAACAACGCGGTAGAGCATCAGGTGGAGAGCGGCCTCCAGCAGCACCAGCTGGTCAAGTATGCCATTCAGTCCGGCGTTCTGAACGCCAGCCGTACCGGCAGCGTAGACGAGCGTGCGCTGACTGATATTGCGGGACAGGCCGCCGACGCCATGTCGGTGAATCTGAGCCTTGCCCAGAGCGGGGAGAGCGCACTTTACAGCAACCTGGCCGACGGTCTGTCCGCTGCCGCAGGCACAGACGGCGGGATCGGTTATCAGATCCTGGAGCGCACCGCCGGGAGCGGCGTTCACTCCGACTGGCTGGTCATGACCAGCACCTTCCAGCAGAGCGGCTACGCGCTGGAGCTGACCACCGCCCGCAGCATGAGCGCAGTGTTCACGGAGGCGGAGCTGCTGCGCCAGCGCTGCCAGTGGATCTTTCTGGGGCCACGCTGGCCGGCGCACTGCTCATCCTGCTGTTCTCCTGGCTGCTTACCCGGCCCATCAAGCGCCTGGAGCGTTCCAGCCGGGCGTTTGCCGGGGGCGATTACAGTGCCCGGCTTCCGGTGCGCTCCCGGGATGAGATCGGCGACCTGACCCGCAGCTACAACCAGATGGCTGACACCATTGAGGACAAGATCAACGCGCTGGAGCTGGCGGTGCGCCAGCGGGAGGATTTTGTGGCCAACTTTGCCCACGAGCTGAAAAACCCCCATGACCAGTATCATCGGCTATGCGGACACCTTATATCAGAAGCAGCTGACCCCGGCGCAGGTGCACGAGGCGGCGGGCTATATCGTCAACGAGAGTATGCGCCTGGAGAGCCTGTCCTTCAAGCTGATGGAACTCATCACACTGGACCGGCAGGACTTTCTGCTGGAGGAGTTGGAGTTGTCCCAGCTGCTGAAAGACGCCTATGAGACCGCATTCCCTGCGGCGCTGAAGCGGGGGGTAAAGCTGACTTATTCCGCCGGAGCGGGCTGGGCCCGGGTGGAATACGATCTTTTAAGACTTTGCTTCTGAACCTGCTGGACAACGCCTTCAAGTCCGGCGGGGACACCGTGGGTCTGAACGGCGCGGCGGAGGGGGCATACTATGCTATCCGCATCACAGATAACGGCCGGGGTATTCCGGCCGATCAGCTCCAGCGGATCACCGAGGCATTTTACATGGTGGACAAGTCCCGGTCCCGCCGGGAGCACGGTGCGGGCCTTGGCCTGGCGCTGGCGTCGAAGATCGCCGCCATTCACGCTACTCAACTGGAGTACGACACGGAAGAGGGCGCGGCACTACGGTGACGCTGCGGCTGGCCCTGTGCGGAGAAGGGGAGGATGAGCCATGAAGCGGCGCAATATTCTGACCGCCGTCCTCCTGCCTGTCCTGCTGGCGGCGGCAGTGCTGGTTCTGGGTACACTGGTGCCCGGCTGGCTGCTGGGGCGTCAGGAGGAGAAGCTCCGGGCACAGGCAAACACCGTTCCGGTGGATGCGGTGCGCCCCTACGGCGACGACTATGACGAGATGAAACAGGAGCTGCTCGGCAGCATCCACACCCTGTTTGGCCGGGAAGACTGTAACTATGAAGACGTTGCGGAGAAGGATGTGTCTGACACTGTGTCCGCCGCCTCGGAGTTCTTGCAGACGTGGAGCGACAAGACGGAGCAGTATGGCGTCTGGCTCGGGAATGACCTTGTGTCGGGGTATGTCTACCTTCAGAAGATCACCAGTTCGGCCAGCGACAGCTATGCGCTGACGCTGGATGCCGTGGATGGCCAGGAGCCCTATGGTGTTTATACCGCATCCGTATCCGAAAACGGTATCCCGATCTATGCGTGCGCCCGAATGGATGGCGCCGACAGTACGGTCGTTGGCTATCTTTGGCAGAGTCTGCGGGAAACCTATCAGAGCCGGTGCGGTCTGAGCTTCAATGTGATCCTGGAATCGGAGTATGGTGGATCAACGAATGCGGCAGACGACGATGCGGCTGTAAGCGGTGATGGATCTGTCCGCAGCTATGCCGCGGTGAGCAGTGACATGAGCCTGCGGCTGGAACTGAACTGGGAGAGTTTTGAGACGAAGTACGGCAGTGAGTGCTGGTTCTATATGACCCTGACCGAAAACGAGGAGAACGATTTTTGAACACAAAATAATTGACACGTTCGACTCATAAAGGTTACAATGGCGACATGATTTGAGCAGATGTCTGTGACACCGCCCTGTTACGCTGGACAGGCGGTTCCGGTTTTGGGAATCAGCTGACGATGAGGAGTTTTTCCGATGGCATATAGGCGCACTTACGATGAATATGACGGCTGGGATGCGGACGAGGAGTTCTATGAAGAAGAATACCGCCCTCGCCGCCGCGCGACCGCTCCGGCGGGCGGAGCGCGCCGCCCGGAGCGGAAGCGCAGTCCGCGCCGGACGGCAAGCCTTGGCCGCAGCGCCATGGCGGCGGTGCTGGTGACAGTATTTTCGCTCGGCCTGTGCATCGGGCGGCTGGCGCTGCCAAAGGAGGAGGCGGCGCCGGGGGCAGGGCAATCAGGCCAAAACGCCGAGTTAAGCGGTACGGGTACAGACGGGGCGCAGACTGACGAGGAAAAACTTGCCTACATTCAGAGCGAGACGACGAAATATCCGCAGGCACTGCGGGAGTTGGTGCAGAAGAATCCGGAGACGCTGGACTTTGTCTATGACTACCCCATCAACAGCACATTGACGCCGGAGATCGACCTGAGCGCGGAGGCAGCCGGCGGAACGGTGCCGCTCCTGCTCCAGTGGGACGAGCGCTGGGGCTATCGCAGCTACGGAAGCGGCCTGATCGGCTACACCGGATGCGGCCCCACCTGCCTTTCCATGGTGGCGCTTTACCTGACCGGCGACGCGAACTGCGATCCCGGCACGGTCGCCCAATACGCGCAGCAGCAGGGCTACTATGTGGAGGGCAACGGCACGGCGTGGGAGCTGATGGCCACCGGCTGCACCCACTTCGGCCTGAAGAGTGAGGAGATCGGCCTGGACGAGAACGGAATGGCTGCCGCCCTGTCCGACGGAAAGGTGCTCATCTGCTCCATGGGCCCCGGCGATTTTACTGACGGCGGCCATTATATCGTGCTGACCGGTCACTCCGATGCGGGGTTTTCCATCTGCGATCCCAACAGCCCCAAGCGCAGCGCCCAGACCTGGACATTTGACCGGCTCAAGAATCAGATCCGTAATGTGTGGGCCTTCCACAAGGCGTGAACAACTTGAAACAGCGCGCTTCCGGCGCTCCGAACCCTCGGTTCGGAGCGCTTTTTTGCTTCAGGCCAGGCGGAGAAGATAGGCTCATTATACGTCAGAGACGGTCGAAAACGAAGAATGTGCGAAAAATAAGCTACTGACTAGTAAAATATGGTTATTTTGACGTCTGAAAATTGCGAAAACCTTGTTGTCAAATTCAAATTCAAGAAAATATGAAAATAAAAGTTTCGATTTATGCCGTTATAACTGGTCGAACTATACAATTTTTTGCGACGAGTCGGTCTAGAAAATGTGCATTTTGCTTGCACATTTGCCAGAAAAGTGCTATGATAAGCACACTCAAATGTAGCACATTTGACAAGCAAAGGGTATAGGGAAAAGAAAAGGGGGTGCTTGAGCTTGAGTAAAGGCGATATTTTCATCGAGCTCAAAGACATTGTCAAACTGTTTCCCGGCGTGCGGGCGCTGGACGGCGTCTCTCTCCAGATCCGAGAGGGACAGGTCCACTCCCTGTGCGGTGAAAACGGTGCTGGCAAATCCACACTGATCAAGGTGCTCACCGGCGTGCACCAGCGCAACGGCGGCGACTACCTGATCGACGGCAAGTCAGTCAATTTTTCGTCCACCACGGAGGCCATTGCGGCGGGCGTGTCCTGCGTTTACCAGGAGTTGTCCATCGCGCCCCAGCTGGATGTGGCCAAGAACCTGTTCATCGGCAACCTGCCCATGAAGGGCGGACTGGTGGACCACAAGATGCTCTATGAAAAGGCGGCGGAGATCCTTCAGGAGCTGGACATGAACATCTCGCCCAAGACCATCGCCGGAGACCTGTCGGTGGGCCAGCAGCAGATGATCGAGATCGGCCGCGCCCTCACCCGCAACGCCCGCCTGATCATCATGGATGAGCCCACCTCCTCGTTGTCCGAGCAGGAGACGGAGACGCTGTTCAACGTGATCCGTAAGCTGGTGGACAAAAACATCGCCATCATCTACATCAGCCACAAGCTGGATGAGGTCATGTTCCTCTCCGATGATATCACCGTCATCCGCGACGGCAAAAATATCATCAGCAAACATAAGGATGAATTTACCCAGGAAGAGCTGATCGCCAACATGATCGGCCGCCCGCTGGAAAACCTCTACCTGAAGGAGCCCGCCGAGATCACCACCCCCATGCTGGAGGTCAAGAACCTCAGCCGCAAGGGTGTGTTTGAGGATATCTCCTTCACCGTCCGCAAGGGCGAGGTCGTCGGTTTCTTCGGTCTGGTCGGCGCCGGACGAAGCGAGATCATGCGCGCCGTGTTCGGCGTAGACAAGTACGACAGCGGCGAGGTGCTGGTGGACGGCAAAAAGCTCCGGGGCGGCGACCCTGCGGGCGCGATCCGCTCCGGCATCGGCTTCTGCACCGAGGACCGCAAAAAGGAAGGTCTGGCGCTGCGGCTGTCCATTCTGCTGAATATGACGCTGGTGCGTCTGCCCCTGCTGGCCAGGCTGGGCGTCATCAACCGTCCGGCCCAGCGCAAAGCGGCGGATCAGTACATGAAATCCATCTCCATCAAGGCTCCCTCCGTCAACCAGTTGGTGGGCAACCCTCTGGCGGCAACCAGCAGAAGGTCGTCGTGGCCAAGTGGCTGATGATGGATCCCAAGGTGCTCATCGTGGACGAACCTACCCGCGGCATCGACGTGGGCTCCAAGTCCGAGATCTACGGCCTGCTGAGCGATCTGGCCAAGCAGGGCATGGCGATCATCGTCGTCTCCTCCGAGATCGAGGAGATCATGGGCGTCTGCGACAGCGTGGTCACCATCTATGAGGGCAAGAAGACCGCTCAGCTGGATATCACGCCGGAGCTGACCCGCGAAAAGGTGCTGAAATACGCGCTGGGCGGCAACTTCCACGCGGACTTCCACGAGGAGCTCGAGGCAAAGAAGGAGGCGGAAGAGAATGTCTGAGAAAACCACCGCCGCCACCGAAAACGCGGCTTCAAGTATTACTGGTCGAAATTTCAGGCGCTGAACGGCAGCTCCGTATTTCTGGCCATGCTGGCTGCCCTGGTGATCTTTGAAGTGATCCTTCAGATCAGCAAGGGCGGCGCCGGGGACTGGTCTTTGTCACCCCCAGCAACCTGATGATGATCTTCCGCCAGATGGTCTACACCGGCATCATCGCCTTTGGTCTGACGCTGGTGATGATTACCGGCAACATCGACCTTCCGTGGGCAATATGCTCACCTTCACCTGCTGCATCGCGGCAACGGTGATGATGAAGACCAACAACGCGGCGCTGACCGTGCTGGCTACGCTGGGCGTGGGCCTGCTGTGCGGCCTGTTCAACGGCGTTCTGGTGAGCTATGTAAAGCTGAACCCCTTCATCACCACCCTGGGCACCAGCTCCATTTACAGCGCGCTGGCCATCATGGTCTCCGCCGGTACGGTGCTGGTCATCCCCAACGACTGCTCCCCGGCCTTCCGGGCGCTGGGCAGAGCCGCCATCGGCCCCTTCAGCATCCTGATCATCTGGTTTGTGGTCGTGGCCGTGATCCTTGGCCTGATCCTGAGCCGCACCGTGTACGGCCAGCAGATCTACGCCATCGGCGCCAACCCCATCGTGGCTCGGTTCTCCGGCATCCACCACAAGCGCAATATCACCATCGCCTACATGATCACCGGCCTGTGCGTCGGTCTGGCAGCAGTCATCACCATGGCAAACTCCCTGAGCTCCAACCCTCAGTCCGGTTCCGGCGCTGAGATGCAGATCATCCTCTGCGTGGTTCTGGGCGGCTGCGCGGTGCAGGGCGGCAAGGGCTCCGTCTGGGGCACCGTCATCGGCGTGCTGTTCTACGGCGTGCTCTCCGCCGGCTTCACCAGCCTGCATATGTCCCAGTACCTCCAGTGGGTCGTCATGGGCGCGATCATGCTGTTCGCCCTGTCTCTGGATGTCCTGAAAGGAAAGGGGGTCAAACTGTGGAAGAGAAAGTAATGGCCGCCAAGGCTGAAAAGCGCAGCCGTCTCGTGCGGACGTTCAAGGACAATAACTCCGTCCTGATCCTCGTCATCATGCTGTTTGTGGCCTTTATTGCCGTGGATGGCTATAGTTCCGGCTTCTACAATGTTATCCGTTACACCGCTATGTACGGTCCCGTCTGCCTCGGTCTGGCTCTGGTCATGATCACCGGCAACATCGACCTGTCCGCCGGTTTCCAGGCCGGTCTGGCCGGCGTCACCTCGGTCGTCTGCTTCAACGCAGTCTACCACGCCTCGGGCAACTCGGTGCTCTCGCTGGTGGTCGCCATTGTCGGCTGCCTGCTGACCGGCCTGATCACCGGCTTCATCAACGGCTTCTTCGTGGCAAAATCGGCGTCTCCTCGCTGATCGCCACCATCGCCGCCAACTACGCCTATCAGGGCATCGTGTTCTACTTTGCCAACAGCTCGTTTGCCCCGGAGGACGCCGACATCGTCAAGCTTCATTGCCAACACCAAACTGTTTGGCCAGAAGTGGTTCACCCCTCGGCCATCATCTTTGTGGTGATCGTGGCGGCCGTGTTCCTCTGGATGTATAAGTCCAAGTTCGGCAATAACCTCTATGTGGTGGGCGATAACGCCGAGGCTGCGGCCTATGCCGGTATCAGCGTACAGAAGACCGTCTGGGCCACCTATGTGCTGTGCGGCCTGCTGAGTGCAGTGTGCGGCTTCATCATGGTGTCCAATGCCGGCTTCGCCATCTACACCCAGGGCAACAGCCTGGCCACGCTGACCATCTCCTGCTGCGTCATCGGCGGCATCAAGATGTCCGGCGGCAAGGGTACCGCCGTCCACGTCCTGCTGGGCGTGCTCATCATGCGTGTCATCTCCCAGATGATGACGGCCCTGTTCCTTGTCCCAGGCGTGGGTCAACCTCATCACCGGCGCGCTGCTGATCGTGGTCCTTATCATCGACCGCCTCACCAGCAATAAGGAAGCGGAATAAGCTTCTCCTGTCATTGACGATCCGCTTAGAAGGAAAAGCGGTGTCATAATCCACCTCTCAATGTAGGAAAGGAAGGAAAACAATGAAAAAGATCGGTAAACTCCTGTCTCTGGTACTTGCTCTTGCCATGGTGCTTGCCCTCGCCTCCTGCGGCGGTGGCGGCGGTTCCGCGGCCCCCGCGGGTTCCGGTTCTGCGGCTCCCGCTGCCTCTTCTGAGGCCGGCGGCGGTCAGAGCGGCGCTTCCGGCGCTTCCGGCGCGCAGGACGGCTGCAACGTCGATGTGAGCGGCGTTGACCTGTCCGGCAAGAATCTGGGCTATGTCACTATTACCTCCACCGCTCCCTGGGGCGGCCGCGTAGGCACCGAGTTCGAGCGCATGGCTGAGGCGGCCGGCGCCAATGTCAAGACGCTGGACGCCAACACCGTGGCGGACGACGTGACCAACTACTGCCGTCAGATGATCGACGCCGGCGTGGACGCTTTGGCCGTGTTCGGCGGCGACCCCACCGCTATGGTCGATATCGCCAAGGAGTGCAAGGAAGCCGGTATTCCGCTGTTCCTGTGCGCACTGGACGTGGATGAGGCCGGTCGTGAGTACGCCACCGCCTGCATCGGCCCCGACCAGGAGCAGGCCTTTGTCGAGATCGGCAAGAAGGTCATTGAGGACAACGGCGCTGACGCCGGCTGCAATGTGGTCCAGATCTCCGGCGTGCCCTTCCTGAAGGACTATCAGCTCCGTGAGGCCGGTTTCAAGACCGCCATGGCCGACAGCAACTACAACCTGTATGAGCCTGACTACGCCTTCTCCAGCCGTACTGACGCCAAGTCCGCCATGGAGCAGCACATCCAGGCTGACGGCGACAAGATCAACATTGTCATCGGCTATGACGACGACCTGACCATGGGCGCCGTGGATGCCATCCAGGAGGCCAACCTGGGCGACAAGATCAAGGTCTACTCCTTCACCGGCCAGAACGACGCCATCCAGGCGGTCAAGGACGGCAAGCTGGAAATGACCGTCATGAACCGCGCTGACGACATCGCTGCCGAGACCTGCGTGGCCATGAACGAGTACTTCTCCACCGGTTCCACCGAGTATTATCACTACACCGACCTGATCTACATCACCAAGGACAACGTCGATCAGTTCATCGGCAAGGGCGAGTTCTAAGCTCACAACTTAACCACCAAGAAAGAGGACGCTTCGGCGTCCTCTTTTTATGCGAAAATGGGTGCAATTCGGCTTCGGACGTAGTATAATGGCTTTAACCATTCAACTTGTTGAAGAAAGGGTGCATCAAGCATGGAACAGAATCTCTTTACCAATGCCCACATTCTGGCGTGGCTTCAGTATTTTTCCGACAATACGGAGGTGGATCTGGAGCGGGTCAAGATCCTGGATATTACCCGAAAGAATAAAAATCTGATCCCCACGGTTGAGTCCCACCGCTCTGTGCTGGTGTTCACCGAGGCGGGTCATCCGGACATCTTCTACCGGATGTTCAATGCCGGACTGGGCGACTGCACGGTGATCTACAATGAAGGCAGTGAGCCCGCCGGGCCGGTGAAGCAGAACAAGGTGTACGACATGATGGACCGGGGCATCAACGCCTCCGCCGGCATGCTGATCCTGAACCCCAATGCCCGCAGCACCTTTAAATTCGGCATGGATAACCAGTCCTTCACCCCGGCTCCGTCCGCTATGTGGGCTCTGAGATCCGGGCGGGTTCTGGGGAGCAAGATGCAGGTGGACACCCGCAAGAACATCTGCGTCATCTCCGGTGAGTCCATCGCCGTGGAAGCCGCCATTATGGCCAGCGAGGGAACCGTCGTGGCGGTGGAGTACAGCGCCCGGGATCGCCGGACGCTGGAGGACAATGTCAGCCAGTTTGGCCTGAACAACGTGACCATCATCGACCATGTGGACGAGCAGACCATGGCCGACCTGCCGGTGCCCGATGTCACCATGCTGGTGGCCTCGGCCAGCATGGAGCAGGAGATGAATTGTCTGCTGAAGCTCAATCCGAAGATGGAGTTCGTCATCTACACGCTGGATTTCGCCGTGGCCGCCGCCATGAGCGAAAAGTGCAAGGCACTGGGCGTGGGTGATGTGGAGGTCATTCAGGTCACCGTCTCCAAGCTGAAAGCAGTAAGAATACCTTTGACACCCAGCCCGCCCCGTGGATCATCTCCGCCAGACCAGAATAAGAAACGAACGAAGCGCCGGTTTTCTTTGGAAACCGGCGCTTTTCTCTGCTGGCCTTTTGACTGCGTTCGTGGTATGATAAACTCTATCAGATCCTGAATATATGGGAAAAGGAGAAAAAGCATGATTGCAAGACAGATTTGCGAGCGGGTGCTGCAAAAGGCGGTGTCCACCGGTGCGGATTTTGCCGAGCTGTTTGTGGAAAACACCCTGAATCACACGATCGACATGGTGGACAGCCTTGTGGACGATGTGACCGACGCCCGGATCGCGGGTGCATCCGTGCGGGTGTTCAAGGGGCTGCGCAGTGTCAGCGCCACCACGGTGGACACCAGTGAGGCCGGACTTCTGCGCTGCGCCGAGCAGGCGGCCTCTGCGCTGGGAGAGGGAACCGCTGAACTGGATATCCGGCTGAACGAGCGGCTGTTCGGCGATATCCATCCTGTCCGCATCGCGCCCGCCAGCGTGGAGAATGCACGCAAGGTGGACATTCTGCGCATGGGCTGTGCCGCCGCAAAGGAGTATCACGAGGCCATTCGTCAGGTCACCGGTACATTCCTTGATGTGGATCACCGTATTCTGGTGGCCAACAGCGAGGACTTTATGCGCAGGATCGCCAGATCCGTACCCGGCTCATGGTGAGCGCCGTGGCGGAGATCAACGGCGAGACCCAGACCGGCGGATGCCGCCCGGGCCGCCGCATGGGACTGGAGATGTTTGAGTCCATCGACCCCAAGTCGGTGGGCATTCATGCCGCCCGGCAGGCCGTCACCATGGCCGGTGCGGGTTACTGCCCGGCGGGCGTTATGCCCGTGGCCATCGACAACGGCTTTGGCGGCGTCATTTTCCATGAGGCCTGCGGCCATTCACTGGAAGCCAGCGCCGTGGCTTATGACTGCTCTCAGTTTGCGGGCAAGCTGGGACAGAAGATCGCAAACGAGAAGGTGACCGCCATTGATGACGGCACCATTCCCAATGCCTGGGGTTCCATCAACATTGACGACGAGGGCACCCCGGCCCGGCGCAATGTGCTCATTGAGAACGGCGTGCTGAAAAGCTACATGGTGGACCGCTTTAACGGCCGCCGCATGGGGATGCCCTCCACGGGCAGCGCCCGCCGCCAGAGCTACGCCTATGTGACCACTTCCCGCATGACCAATACCTACATTGCCCCCGGTACCGACCGCAATGAGGATATCATCGGTTCCATTGAGTACGGCCTGTACGCCAAGGAGATGGGCGGCGGCTCCGTGAACCCGCTGACCGGTGAGTTCAACTTCGCCGTCAACGAGGGCTATATGATCCGCAACGGAAAGGTCTGTGAGCCGGTGCGGGGCGCCAGCCTGGTGGGCAGCGGTGCGGATGTCATTCAGAAGATCGACATGGTGGGCGCCGAGCTTGATATGGGTCAGGGAATGTGCGGCTCCTCCAGCGGCAGCATCCCCACCAATGTGGGTCAGCCCATGATCCGCGTGTCGTCCATCACTGTGGGCGGAAGATAAGGAGGCAGAGACGATGGAACAGAATGCATTTCAGCAGGCGGTGATCGCCGCTGCACAGCAGCTTGGCCTTGCGGACTATGAGCTCTACTTCCAGTTTGCCGACGGTATCAGCGTGGATATCTTCGGCCGGGATGAGATCAAGGAATTTTCCAGCGCTACCGAGGGAGGCGTGTGCTTCCGGTGCATTGTGGACGGCAAGATGGGCTATGCCTCCACGCAGCTGCTTTGAGCGAGGAGTCCGCTGCCGATATTGTCCGCCGGGCGGTGGACAACGCCAAAACGCTGGAGAAGGACGATCCCGTCTTTCTGGGCGAGGGCGGCCAGAGCTATCCCGATTGCCCGGAAGAACACGAGAACCTGCCCGAGGGGCACAGCTCATCCAGAAAGCGCGTGCGGTGCAGGCGGCACTGTATGCCGCCCATCCCAGCGTGGTGGACGGCACGGAGAGCGCCGTGGCGGCCAGCCGCAGCACCATCCGCATTTGGAACTCCAAGGGTTGGATCTGCACTATGACCGCACCGTCACCAGCGCGGTTGCCAATCCGGTGGTGGAGGAAAACGGAGAAAAGGACAGCGATTACGATTTTGCTGTGGGCAGTCTGGATGCACTGGATACGGACGCCCTTGCCCGAAAGGCTGTGGATAAGGCCCGGGCCAAGCTGGGGCGGGCGTGCCGGATACCGGCGCGTGGCCGGTGGTGTTCTCTGCCGGAGCGATGAGCGACCTGCTGGCCACCTTCAGCACTGCCTTCTCTGCGGAGACCGCTCAGAAGGGGCTTTCTCCTCTGCGTGGCCGGGAGGAGAGGTTGTCGCCTCGCCTGTCGTCACCATTGTGGACGATCCCCTGAGCGAGATGAGTGCCATGCCCATCCCCTTTGATGCGGAGGGCACCCCGGCCCGACGCAAGAATGTGGTGGAGAATGGCGTGCTCGCCACCCTGCTCTATGACCGGCGCACCGCCGCCGTGGCGGGGAAGGAGACCACCGGCAATGCCAGCAAGGGCTCCTATGCCGCGCCGGTGACGATTCGCCCCTTTACCTTCTACGTTGCCGCCGGAGACTGCACTGAGGAGGAGCTGCTCCGAAAGGCCGATCGGGGCGTCTATATCAACTTTGTGGGCGGCCTGCACGCCGGAGCCAATGCTATCACCGGCGACTTTTCCCTCCAGAGTGCGGGCTTCCTCATTGAAAACGGCAAAAAGACCGCGCCGGTGAAGTCCTTCACGGTGGCGGGCAACTTCTTTGAACTGCTGAAGCAGATCACTGCCGCAGCGGACAATGTGAAGGTGCCTATGCCGGGCGGCATCACCAACTTTGGCGCGCCCTCCGTTCTGGTGGAGGGGCTTACTGTCGCGGGTAAATGATGGGTACATCGTCCTTTATTATGTGAGGGATAGAAAACAGCAAAGACTTCTCGTCCGAAATCGACAAAAGGCAAGGCCGCCCGGTTTGAAACCGGGCGGCCTTGTTTTATTTACTTGCACTTGGCCAGCAGAGCTTCCCACTTTTCGTCCACATAGTGCTGGGCGGCTTCAATGGTCCACTCGTTGCCGGGCTTGAAGCAGTGGCGGAAGCGGCCCTGAAGCTTCATGAATTCCTCCACGGGCAGCTTCTTCTTGGGCATATAGGTCAGATGGTACTCGCCGTTCTCCACTTCATAGAGGGGCCAGATGCAGGTGTCCACCGCCAGACGGCAGATCTCCGGCAGCAGCTCAGCGGAGTACTGCCAGCCCCGGGGGCAGGGGCAGAGCACGTTGACAAAGGTGGGGCCTTCCGTGTAGATGGCCTTGTGGGCCTTCTCGTGGAAGTCCTTGAAGTTGCCGAGGAAGGTGGTCTGAGCCACATAGGGGGGAGCCGTGAGCCACTACGATCTGGGTCAGATCCTTCTGGTTCTGCTTTTTTGCCCACGCTCTCCACACCGGCGGGGGTGGTGGTGGCGCTGGCAAACCGGGGGGTGGCGGAGGAGCGCTGGGTGCCGGTGTTCATATATGCTTCGTTGTCGTAGCAGAAGTAGGTCATGTCATGGCCGCGCTCCATGGCGCCGGACAGAGACTGGAAGCCGATGTCATAGGTACCGCCGTCGCCGCCGATGGCCAGGATCTTGAAGTTGTCCTGGATCTTGCCCTTCTTCTTCATGACCTTGTAGGCGCTCTCCACACCGGCGGCCACAGCGGAGGTGTTCTCGAAAGCGGCGTGGATGTAGCTGTCATCCCATGCGGTGAAGGGGTACTGGAAGGAGGAGACCTCCAGGCAGGAGGTGGCGTTGCAGATGACTGCCTTGTCTCCGGGCTCCATGGCGCGCATCATGGCGCGGCAGGTGATGCCCGCGCCGCAGCCGGCGCAGAGACGGTGACCGGCCTCGAAACGCTCGGGCTTGCTCATTTGTTCTTTCAGATTGTAAGCCATATCACTGCACATCCTCTCTCAGATCACGCTGGCCCATGTGGGAATAGATGGGGCCGACCTCGCCGGTGGAGACGATCTTCTCCAGCCGGGCAAACACGCGCTTGGCCTGTGCCACGGTGAAGTCGCGGCCGCCCAGACCGTAGACGATGTCCACCATCTTGGGGCGCTGGGTCAGGTTGATGCAGGCGGAAGCGGTCTCGGCGAACAGGGGGCCGCCGCAGGCGCTGAAGCCCTCGCTCTTGTCCAGCACAGCCACGGCCTTGCAGTCCTTGAGGGCTTCGGCCAGCTCTTCGCCGGGGAAGGGACGGAACACGCGGATCTTGATCAGTCCCGCCTTGACGCCGCTCTCCCGCAGCTCGTCCACGGCGGCCTTGGCGGTGCCGGCGGAGGAGCCCATCAGTACGATGGCCAGCTCGGCGTCCTCCATGCGGTATGCCTCGAACAGGCCGTATTTGCGGCCGAACGTCTTTTCAAAGTCGGCGGCCACGTCGAGAATGGCCCGCTTGGCGTTCTTCATGGCCTCAGCCTGGGCCACCCGGGCCTCCATGTAATAGGGGAGGTGCCGTAGGGGCCGACAGCCAACGGGTTTTCGTGTTTGAGCAGATAGTTCTCGGGATGGTACTCGCCGACAAAGGCCTTTACCGCTTCGTCTTCCTCCAGCTCGATGTTCTCCAACGCGTGGGAGGTGATGAAGCCGTCCTCGCAGATCATGACGGGCAGACGCACGTCGGGGGTTTCACCGATGCGGTGGGCCATCAGATAGTTGTCATAGGCCTCCTGATTGTTCTCGGCGTAGATCTGGATAAAGCCGGAGTCCCGCTCGGCCATGGAGTCGGAGTAGTCATGGTTGATATTGATGGGGCCGGTCAGAGCGCGGCAGGCCACAGCCAGCACGATGGGCAGGCGGGCGGAGGCGGCCACATAGAGTACCTCGTTCATGAAGGACAGGCCCGCGGAGGAGGTGGCGGTAATGGCGCGGCATCCGGCGGCCTCGGCGCCGATGCAGGCGGACATGGAGGAGTGTTCGCTCTCCACGCAGATGAACTCGGTGTCCACCTTGCCGTCGGCCACATACTGGGCGAAATACTGGGGATCTCGGTGGAGGGGGTAATGGGGAACATGGCGAACACGTCAGGGTTGATCTGGCGCATGGCGGTGGCGATGGCCTCGTTGCCGCTCAGTCTGTCTCGAATGCTCATAATCAGTGGACCTCCTTCCAGTCGATGGCTCCGAAGGGGCACACCTTATAGCAGATGCCGCAACCCTTGCAGTGGTCATAGTCAAAATCGCTCCGCTTGCCGCCGGAGACGGGAATGGAGGAGTCGGGACAGAAGGGGGTGCACAGCAGGCACTGCTTGCACTTGGACGCATCCCATGTGGGGATCTTGCTGCGCCACTCGCCGGTCATGGTGAGCCGGGGCTGCCGCCCTCGTAGATCTCGCAGCCGGGGGTCAGCTCCTGCCACGGAAGGGATTCATTGATCTCAGATGCTTTCTTGTTCATGTTACTCCTTGACCTCCTTCATGGCCTCTGCCAGACAGTCCAGATTGCCCTGCACCACCTGAGGCTTCTTGGCGAATTTGTGCCGATAAGAGGACTCCATATCCCGCAGGAAATCCTCCGGTTCAACGCAGTGGCTGACGGCCACAATGGCGGCCAGCATGGGGGTGTTGGGGAAGTAGGCTCCCAGATGCTTGCGGGAGATGGCGCCCGCATCCACGGTGAACACCCGGCCCTTATAGTCGTGGAGCAGAGGACGCAGCTCGGCGGCGGGGCGCTCGGAGTTGATGACGATGGCACCCTCCTCCTTCAGACCGGCGGTCACGTCCACCGTCTCCAGCAGGGTCTCATCCACAACCACCACGTAGTCGGGCTCGTAAATGTTGGAGTGAATGGTGCATCGCTCGTCGGAGATGCGGTTATAGGCTGTGATGGGTGCGCCGGAGCGCTCCGGGCCGTATTCCGGGAAGGACTGGACGAACTTACCGGACACAGGAAGGCCGCGTCGGCCAGCAGAAGGCTGGCGGTCTTGGCACCCTGACCGCCCCGGCCGTGCCAGCGGATCTCAGTCATATTTTTCATGCTCAAACCTCGTTTCTTCGGTAAACTCAAACTTTATCAACAGGAGCAGAGGCTCCCGGTTTCGCAAATTTCGTCCACTACGGCGGACAAAATAGATTGGACGTTCAAAAGAAAAAGCGCTCGTCCCTGTAAAAGGACGAGCGCAGAACTGCACACGTTATACCACCTGATACACATACCAACATACGCGTTTCCGGTAACGGGAAAGGCCGGCCTGACTTACTGCCCAATGGGTTCAGCCAGCAGCTCGGGAGTGATCTTCACCGCTTCTTCTACTTGGACCGGGCTCTCACCATCCCCGGTTCGCTTTGCCGTTCGGCCTGAAGGGCTACTGTCTCCGTCAGTGCTTTTGCTATCGTTACTTTACGCCCTTCCGGCAGGGTTGTCAAGAAAAAATTCCCTGTCCGCTGTATTTTGGTTTAAATGACAAAAGCGGCAAAGTAAAAGACGCGAAAATGCCGCACAGCGCCCAAAAATGGAAAAAAGCGCCTGGATTTCTTGACATTCGGGGTGAGCGGGAATTAAGATAACATATAAATATATGCACGAGGAGGCTCTCTCATGGTATTTCGGAACATCGGCCGGTGGCCCAGCTGCTCATCACCCGGCCGGACATCGCCGGGGGCGGACGACGGCGGGAGAATTTCCACGTGACCTTGGAGCGGCTGTTGGAGCTGGGGGCGCTGCCCATCATCAACGAAAACGACACCATCTCCACCGAGGAGATCAGCATCGGGGACAACGATACTCTGTCCGCCATGGTGGCGGCCAGCATCCGGGCGGATCTGCTGATCCTGCTGTCGGACATCGACGGCCTGTATGACAGCGACCCCCATGAAAACCCCGATGCCCGGCTTATCCCGGTGGTGGAGCGGCTGGATGACCACATCCGGGCGCTGGCGGGCGGCAGCGGCTCCAGTCTGGGGACCGGCGGCATGGTGACAAAGCTGCAGGCGGCTCAGATCGCCACGGAGGCGGGCTGCGAGATGGTCATCGCCAACGGCCACCATCCGGCGGCACTGTATGACATTGCGGCGGGTCAGCCGGCAGGCACCCGCTTTCTGGCAGGGAGGAAAGAACTATGACCACATGGGATATCCTGAAAAAGACACGGGCGGCGTGGCCCAGCATCCGCAACCGGGACGCAGAGGGAAAGAACGCTCTGCTGCGGGCCATGGCGGACAGTCTCATGGCCTGCGCCCCCGCCATTCTGGCGGAGAACTGCCGGGACATGGAGGAGGCACGGGGGACCATCAGCGATGTGATGCTGGACCGGCTGTATCTGGATGAAAAGCGGCTGGCAGGCATGGCGGAGGGCATCCGGGCCCTGACGGCTCTGCCGGATCACACGGGCCGCATCCTGTCTCAGATCACCCGGCCCAACGGCATGACCATCTGCAAGCAGCAGGTGCCCATGGGCCTCATCGCCATTATCTATGAGAGCCGTCCCAACGTCACCTCCGATGCGGCGGCGCTGGCGGTGAAGAGCGGCAACGTCTGCGTTCTGCGCAGCGGCCGGGAGGCCTATCGCACCGCCAAGGCCATCGTGCAGGCTCTGAAGCAGGGCATTGCCG
>VOFH01000350.1_pt1 | contig 36000 bp, 50 predicted proteins | sample 5384091 | NCBI WGS metagenome assembly VOFH01 (sample SAMN12384727, study PRJNA508395) | human gut metagenome | isolation source: healthy gut G | host: Homo sapiens
AGCGCCCAGCCCCGTGAACGCGGGGACGATGTAACCCCGCCCGTGTCGGGGGACGCTTTTCGCAAGCGCCTCCCGTCTGCGCGGGCGCGTCGATCAGCCCGAGCTCGTCGCGGAGCCACTGGATGAGGGCGCCGGCCATGAACACACTGCCCTCGAGCGCGTACTCGGTGCCCTCCGTGCCCGGAGCCGACGCGGCGATGGTGGTGACCAGCCCGTTTGAGCTCTCGCACGCCTCGTGGCCCGTGTGCATGAGAAGGAAGCAGCCCGTACCATAGGTGTTCTTCGCCATGCCGGCCTCAAAGCAGCCCTGTCCGAACAGCGCCGCCTGCTGATCTCCCGCGACGCCGCAGATGGGAATCCCTGCACCAACCCGGGTTCGACGTCTCACCGAACGATGCGGCGGAGGGTCTGACTTCGAAGGCATCATGGAGGCGGGAATCTCGAACAGGTCGAGAAGATGCTCGTCCCACCGCCCCGCGTGGATGTTGTAGAGCATGGTGCGGCTGGCGTTGGTCACGTCGGTGGCGTGAACGCGACCGTACGTGAGCGTCCAGATGAGCCAGCTGTCGACGGTGCCGAACGCCAGCTCGCCGCGCTCGGCCGCCTCGCGCGCGCCCTCGACGTTGTCGAGGATCCACTTGATCTTGGAGGCGGAGAAGTACGGATCGGGGATGAGGCCCGTCGTCGCCGTGATGCGCCGCGCGACCGCGGGGTCGGCGCACAGCCGCTCGATCATCTCCGTGGTGCGGCGGCACTGCCACACGATGGCGTTGCACACGGGCTCGCCCGGTGACGCGGTTCCACACGACGGTGGTCTCGCGCTGGTTGGTGATGCCGATGGAGTCCACGTCGTCGGGCGTGAGGCCTTCCGAGACGATCAGCTCGGTGAGGGCGCCGAGCTGGGACGACAGTATGTCGTGAGGGTCGTGCTCGACCCATCCCGGCTGGGGTAGATCTGGGGAAGGGGCGCTGCACCGAGGCGATCGGGAATCCCGCGTGGTCGAACAAGACGGCGCGCGAGGAGGTGGTCCCCTGATCGAGCGCGATGACGAATCTTCCATGAACCCGCCTCTCTCCGTTAAGCCCTTCGCGCCCCGTGACCCTCGAGCCACGCCAGCACGTCTTCGAACACTTGATTTCCGGTCGGCCTCGTTGAGGATCTCGTGGCGCATCCCCTCGTACAGCTTGATCTTGATGTCGCCGACGCCGGCGGCGCGCATGACCTCGACGGCGTCGCGCACGCCGTCGCCGAAGGCCCTACGGGGTCCTCCGCGCCGGCGATGTAGAACATCGGCAGGCTCTTCGGCACGTTCATGGCCAGATCGGAGCCTTCCGGCACGCTCGACGAGATCGAAAGGGACGCGTAGGCGCCCACCGTGAACGGGCAGCCGCACATCTCGTCGGCGATGTAGGCGTCGACGTTCGCCTCGTCGTAAGAGAGCCAGTCGAAGGGCGTGCGCGCGTTGCGAACCGCCTTGGAGTACGCCCCGTCTGCGAGCGAACGGAGAAACGGGCTGACGAAGCGCTCGCCTTTCTTCCGGAGATGGAGCGCGCAAGGCGCTTCCCGAACCGAGCCACCATGCGAGGCTTGTTGCCCGTGCCGCAAATGATGGCGCCCGACAGCCCCGCACCGTATTTCGTCAGATAGTTGCGCACGACGAAGCTTCCCCATGGAATGCCCGAAGATGAAGTACGGCACGCTCCGCCGCGAAGCGGGCGAGCCCATCACCGAGCGCATCGAGCCGACGTCCTCGACGAGAATGTCGGCGCCCGCCCTCGAGGGGCATATGCCCTTGATCCTCGGATCGCGGGCGCTCTTGCCGTGTCCGATGTGATCGATCGCCACACGACGAAACCGCGCTGCGCGAGGAAGCGGGCGAACTCGTCCTAGCGCCCGACATGCTCCGACATGCCGTGCACGATCTGGACGATTCCCCGCGGCGACGAGACCGTCGTCCCCGCAGGCTGCCACATCAATCCCTTGATCTGGCTTTTTCCGTCCTTCGAAGAAAACCCCAACGTCTGGCGCTCAACGGATTCCGGCATACCCGACCCCTTCCTAAAACCGTCAGTGCAACCGCAGATGAAACAAAAGGCGCGCGAAGCCGACGTGCCTTACAACCCCTCGGCCGCGCAGCGAGAAGCGCTGCGTCGACGTCGGCCTTCCCGATCGACCCCTCGCGAATACACGCAGGGCGCTCTCCCTGCAATCGAGAACCGTCGATGCCACGCCGCTTTCCGCAGACCCGTCGGCGAGAACGCTCGCCGCCTGCGACGAGAAGGCGGGATCGGGCTCCTCGTAGCTTCTCAGGGGGCGGGCTCTCCCGAGAAGTTGGCCGAGGTGGTGGCCAAAGGGGAGGAAACCGCACGCGCGAGCTCAAGCGCGACGTCGCTTGCGGGCATGCGCAGCCCGATGGTGCCCTCCTTCGAGCGAAACGCCGCGGGAACCCGATCGGACGCTTTGACGACGAGCGTGAGAGCGCCCGGCCAAAACGCCTTCGCAAGAGAAACCGCGTACTCGGGAACGTCGACCGCGTAGCGCTCGAGGTCGTCGAAGGAGCCGATCAGCCAAGCGACGGGCTTTCCCTCGTCGCGGCGTTTCAGCTTGAACAGGCGCTCCGGGCTCTGCGCGAAACGAACCGCGACGCCGACGCCGTAAACCGTGTCGGTGGGAAACACCACCGCCTCCCGCGCCTCAAGGCGTCGACCGCACGTGAAACGTCCCGATCGTGGCGACAACCCCGCAGCACCCTCTTTCACGACAAGTGCGACGTCCCCCGTCACGTCGCGCGAAACGCGATGCCCCCGAGCGTTCCGCATCCAAGCAACACAATCCCCCGAGCATATAGTGCGTATCATAGCGCATTCTTTTTGTGGAAGCACGAGTTTACACATAACGACGAACGCCGAAACCGCCGACATCGCGAAAGAACCGCGAATATCCGCGATCGTCGGGCCTGTCGCGGGATCGCCTCCATCCCGACGCCCCGCAGGGAAAAGCCCGGGAAACGCGAAAAGGGCCCGGGCTTTTTTCGACCTCGGGCCCTCGGGGCCTGGCAAGTGTAGGCTGAGCATCGCCTGATACGAGTCGGGGCTCATGAACACGCCATGGACGCCCGCGACGAGGATGACGAAGCGAAGCGTGAACGGCGGCTTCGAGCACCACCAGGACGAGCAAGGCGATCTGAACCAGGTGGCTCGTGCGGACGAGCGCGCAGGCGCCCTCCTCGTCGGCGAACCCTCCGTCAAGCGACATAGCGGGCTTCTCGGTGACTAGTATTTTCGCGACATCACGAAGGCGGCACATCTTCGCGAACGGCTGCCGCACGAGGCCCTTCTACTCGCCGAGCTCCCGCTCCCAGTCGAAGTCGGGCGGCGGGGCGCACGGGATCCGCCCGGGTTCCGGCGACGCGGGATCCCACGCGCATGCCGCAAAGGTCGACGCGACCGTCCGCGAGAAAGGCCACGCCCTCCTCTTCGAGCATTGCGCGCTGAACCTCGGGCCCGCCGAACGCGAAACCCGGCACAAGCTGCCGTCTTTGAAGACGACGCGATGGCAGGGCACGTCGGCGTCTCCCGATCCGGGCGCCGGATTCGAACGCAAGGCGTAGCCGACGTAGCGCGCCGAGCGCGGACGGCCCATCAGCCGTGCGATCTGCCCGTAAGTCGCGCATTTTTCCACGCGGTACGCGACGAACCTGCGCGAACACGCCGTCGGAGAACGCGCCCATCAGCGACACCCCGCATCGCGCGTCTCGACGGAAGCGAGAAAAGCCTCCGTCACCGACTCGGCGACGCGCAGCCCGTCGACCGCCGCGCTGGTGATGCCGCCGGCGTATCCCGCACCCTCGCCGCACGGGTACAGGCCCTCCACGCGAGACGACTTCGCCTCCGCCGCCGCATCGGCGCCTTCGAGCCCCGCGCGCCTGAAACGTCTCGTCGCGCACGATGCGCACAGGCGAAGAGCTGCGCGCCTCGACGCCGGTGAGCACGGCCTCGGGATGGGCGAAGCCGCGCAGCTTGCGATCGAGCAGCGGCAGACCCTCCTCCATCGCCTCGGTCACGAACCGCGGCAAGCACGCGTGGAGATCGACCCACGAGACGCCGCGCGGATACGTCGGCTCCACCAGCGAGCTCGCGTCGCCGCGACGATGCGCGAGGAAATCCCCCCACGGTTTGGGCGGGGGGCGGTGTAGTCGGCGGGCGCCGTGCGCACGACCCGCGCGAAACGCCGCGCGCTCGAGCTCGCGCTGCAGGGCGACGCCGGCGAGCACGTCGTCGCCGGGCAGATCGTCGGGCTCGACGCCCACCAGAAGCGCGCTGTTCGCGTTCGCGCCCGCGCGCGCATGACGGCTCATGCCGTTGACGCACACCCACCCTCCTCGCTGGCGGCGGCGACGACCTCGCCGCCCGGGCACATGCAAAACGTGTACACGCCTCGACCCGCACGCGTGTGGACGGCCAGCTTGTAATCGGCCGCGCCGAGCGCCGGTGCCCGGCGGCGACGCCGTGCTGAACGCGGTCGATGAGCGCCTGCGGATGCTCGATGCGCACGCCGACGGCGAACGGCTTGCGCTCCATGAGCACGCCCGCATCGCGCACCATCTCCGAACGTGTCGCGCGCCGAATGCCCGCACGCGAGGATGATGCGCGTCGTCAGGGATGCGCTCGCCGACGCCCGTGCGCTCGTCGAGCGCGACGGCGGCTGCGACGCGGCGGCGCGGGGCGTCGGCGTCGGCGGGCGCGCAGTCGAGCCGACCCGCGCCCCGCCGCGTCTACAGGGCTCAAGCTCCACGTCGACCAGCCGCGTGAGAAAGCGAACCTCCCCCCGCTCTCGACGATCATCTCGCGCAACGTGCGCACGACGTCGACCAGCAGGTCGGTTCCTATATGGGGCTTGGCGTCGACGAGGATCTCCGCCGGAGCGCCCGCCTCCACGAACGTCTCCAGGACATGGCGGATGCGGGGGCTTTTCGTGCCCGTGTTCAGCTTGCCGTCCGAGAACGTGCCCGCGCCACCCTCTCCGAACTGGATGTTGGTGCGCACGTCGAGAGGGCCGCCCGCATCGAAGGCGGCCACCGCGCGAACGCGCTCGTCAACCGACGCGCCGCGCTCGAGCACCACGGGCGCAACCCGGCGCGCGCGAGGTAAAGCGCGGCGAACAACCCCGCAGGACCTGCGCCCACCACGACAGGGCGCAGATCGCCCGAAGAGGCGAAGGCCGCCGACGCGTCGGGAATCGAAAGCGGGGCGCGGGACGCGCGGTCTTTCACGTTGACGCCGCGAGAGGGCCTTGTCGCAGCGCCCTCGGCAAGCTCCACCGCGAAGGCTGCGACGAAACGGACGTTGCCCTTCTTGCGCGCGTCGACGCTTCGCTTGAGCAGCGTCAGGCTCAAAACGGCACGCGGCTTCACGCCGAGCGCGCGCGAAACCTCCCAGCGAAGCAGATCGGCGCGCTCGGGCAGCATCGCATCGAGGGACACGGGGACGTTGGACGCTTCGATCATCACGCGCGCTCGCCCTCCTCCGTCAGGTTGAGCGACTCGGCCGCGCTCCATCCCGCGAGCAGCCCGCTCGCCCACGCCCAATGCAGGTTGTAGCCGCCGCACGGCGCGTCGACGTCGGCCAACTCGCCGGCCACGTAAAGACCCGGCACCTCGCGCGCCTCCATGGTGCGCGCGTCGAGCGCGGACGCCTCGACGCCCCCGCGATGAACCTGGCATTGGCGCGCGTCGCCTGCGCCTTTCACCTCGAGTTCGAAGTCCTTCAGCAGACGCGCGAGCGTCGCCACGTGATCGCGCTCGTAACGCGCGTGCTCGGTAAGGCCCGCGCTTTCCAGCAGGACATGAGCCACCTGCGGCAGCACCATGCCGCGCAACATGTCGCCGCACGTAAGCGCCCCGATGCGCGCGCGAAGCCAGCGTCTTGCGCCGTCTGTTGAGAAACGCCTCCGCGTCGATCGCGCGGATCCACGGGACGAAGTCGACCGCCAGCGCATCACCTGGCTGCGCGAACCGCGACAAGTTGAACACCGCGATGCCCGACACGCCGTATTTGCGAAACAGCACCTCGCGCCCTCTTCGCGAGCAACCGACTCACCCGCGCGGCGAAGCTCGACCGCCGCCTTCGCGCGAATGTTGTCGAGCTGCTTGACCAGGCGCGTCTCGGTGGCAAGAGGCCCTAAGACGGGGCGCGTATCGACCCATGGAAGTACCTGAGGCAGCAGATCGCGCGCGCTTTTTCCCGCCCGTCGCCGCGATGACGGCGTCGGCGCGCTCGAACGCCCCGTCGGCCATGCGCAGCGTGAAGCGCGCTCCCTGCGAACGAGGCGGCTCGATCGACGCCACGCGCGCCTCGCAGCGCAGCTCCGCGCCCGCCGCAGCCAACGCCCGCGCGCAGCACCTCGAGCACCGAGGAGGCCTTGTTCGCCAGCGGATACAGGCGCCCCTCGCTCTCCTCGCGCCAGCACAGGCCGTGATCCGCGAAGAACCCGAGCACGCCCGGAGCCGTACGCGGTCGAAGGCTTGCGCTGCGAGGCCACCTCCGCCCGCGCGCGGCCCTCGAAGGACGCCAGCGCCGCGCGGACGAAGTCGGCGTTGCGGTAAAGACCCGCGCTCACGTCGGCGTTGGAGAAGTTGCAGCGCCCGTTTCCCGTGGCGAGAACGGTTCTGCCCACGCGCTCGTCAGACTCGTAGACGACGACACGCGCCCTTTCAGAGCGGCCCTCGCGCTCCGCCTGCGCGAACTTCTCGCCCGCGGCTACGGCGGCCGCCAAACCCGATGCGCCGCCCCCTATGATCGCTATAGTTTTCATAGGCGCCATTATAGCGAAGACAGATGCGCGCACGATCGCGCGAACGCCTGCATGCACGCACGTCCGGCTTGTCTACATGCTTCGGTACTCGAGTTCGAGCTTTTGGGCGAACCCCACCGCCTCCTCGGCGCTCCTACGACTTTTCCGCACCTTCAAGGTAAGCCAAATCGCGTAAGGGATGCCGAGCAGCATGAACAGCAAGACCAGAATCGAAGCGGCTAGCATAAGAAACAGCCAGCCCGCGACGATGAAAAAGCCGCTGTTCGCAATGAAGTTCTTGATGGGCGTGAAGCCGAACGGAAAGAAGAAGGCGTTCTCGGCGCCCAGCGAGAACACAGCGACGTTGAGCGCCAAAGAGTACAGAGGGTCATCCCCGTATTCGCCCCGTACGACTCGATCCACGACGGAAACGACAAGGCGAGCAGCAGCACGAGAACCGCGCCTGCGATCACGCAGTTCCTCCGCCGCCTTCGGTACATCTCGAAATCCGCAGCCGCCAACGCCGCCGCCTCCCTGGCGGTCTTCACCTGTTCAGCCTTATCGGCGAGCTGACGTTGGTAGCGCGCGAAATCGGCGGCGCCTTCGGCGAGGGGGTAGGAGAAGGTCGCGGCGGAGTCCGCATCGGCCGCCGCGAACACGGCCCCGGGGAGCCGGCTCGGGCGCCATAGCCGTCTCAGCCGAAGGCCCGGGGCGCCCCTCCCCTCGCATCCGCCCATCGAAGCGCCGCGCATCTTGCAATACAACGCGCCTCCTGCGTTTTCCGCCCTGCATTTCGGACATCTCATCGTCGACTCCTCGTAAACCGGCTTTCTTTCTCGACTTGAATTCTAGGAAAGAAGCAATTCCCGAAAAAAGGTATTTTGAAAGGGCCAAAAGATAGATCAGTCTTCCTACGCGAGCCCGCGCGCAGCGTTACGTGGAGCCTCCCGCAGCGTTACGCGAGTCCTCGCGCAGCGCTTCCTCGTTCAAATAAAATGACCCTTTCAGAAACCCTTTATCGATACATGGGATAGCCCTAAGACGGATGGCAACGAAACATCAAAGCCGAGACTCGGATGAAAACGAGAAAGGGGTGCCCACGTTCTGCGCGGAATGCGGCAACGAGCTGAAAGAAGACGCGAGGTTCTGCACGAAATGCGGGGCTTCGACCGACGAAGCCCCGCACGTCAAAACCAGAATCAGAATCCGGCACGCTCAAAGCGGCGATCGAGGCGACCAAGCATCGCAGCCGCCGCCGCGTTCCGCTCGTGCTGTTGATAGCGTTCGCCCCTCGCGCTGGTCACAGACGTCGCTTACGCGGCGTTTTGGGTGTACACCGAAGTCGCGCTACCGCAGGTGGAAGCCGTCCAGCAAGCACCCGCAGCGAGATGCGGTCGGCTCCTCGGCTTCTGACGACGCCGAAGAGCCGACCCCCCGACCGCAAGGCGACCCGCAGCACATCCTGCAGCTGGCGGAGATCCTCTCCATGGAAAACCCCGCCGGCATCCCCGCGTTCCTCGAAGGCCAGGGGCCTTACGGTACGCAACGAGAACCCCGTAGCGGAGCAAGCCCGGCAGCGGCGCTTTCTGGGGATGCGCCGCTGCCGACACTTCCCCTTCGCCGCACTGAGCGCCGACGGCGTGAACGTCGTGCCGCAAAGCTACCCGAAGCCTTTAGGCCCCGCATCGGCAGATGAGATCGCAGGCGGAACCACGGTGCAGCTCGGAATCGACGTCATGCCGCCGCACGGCATCGGGCTGTTCTACGACATGGCTTATTTCACCATCGACGAAGCCGATCTCTCCGGCGGTGCCGTACCCAACTGCGTGCTGGTGAACAACCTTCCCCTCCCCGTGCTCGACGAAGAGCAGACGAAAGCTCTCGCCGAGTCGTGCAAGCTGCCCGCCGCGCTCGCCTCGTTTACCGACGAAACCGAAGGGGTTCAAGGATCGGTCACAGCGCATGCGGGCTTTCTCACCATCGACGACCGGGAATACTGCTGGTACCTTTGCCAGATCGACACCGTAGGCGTCTCAAGCCCCGAAGGGGCCATCCCTCTTACGTGAGAAGCTTCATCGGCTGCTGCCGGAAAGAGCAAGCGAGAAACGCCGTTGCAGACAACGCCCTTTACACCGATGCGGAATGGACGGCAGCCGATGACGAGGGCAAGGCGCTCATGCTCGCCCAGTCCATAGTCCAGGGCATGCGCATCACCAACGGCGGGTATCGCACCAACGTGATCACCGACGAAACGGAGTTCTGCCACATGGAAGAGACCAGCGGCGAAAACGCGTCGGAGCAGTACGTGAAAACGTGGATGACCGAAGAGGAGTTCGCCGCGAAAGAAGGGTCCGAGGCCGCAGAGCGAATCTTCAGGGGCGCTCGGGTCGTCGAGCGCCGGCCGCTGATCGGGCGCGCCCATGCAGCTTCACGACCAGATCAAAACGCCTCAGGGCAAATCCCCACCGCCCGCGCGCGCATCGCAACTGACGAAGAAGACCGCCCCGCGATCGAGTTCACATTCAAAACGCCCGAGGACATCGCGCGCGAGGGCCGTCTTGACGCTCGTTCCTCGGGGCCCCGCCAAGTCTCGAGGACCTTTCCGTCATCGCGCCCGGCAACGTAGAGGACCTCGCACGCCGATGCGGCCCCCTCTTCGGCGGATCAGCGCGCGAAAGCCTGCTCGACTGGCAAGACGCCGCCGAAATGGCGCGCATCAAGTACCTCGCGGCGCTGTTGCTGTCGTTCGAGCGCGAGATAACCACCGTCGACTTCGTCGCGGTGCTGCAGTGCTTCTTCGACGAAGGCGCCATACGCGTCATGCTGCGCAACGCCCGGGAGATATGGACCTGCTCGACCTCCCGTCGATCGACGACGGAGCGCTCGGCCACCCGACCGGGCGCGACGCGCTTTCCGCAAGCGCCGAGCAGCTCGTCGCGACGGACTTGGGGCATGTTCAAAAACTCATCCACGCCATCATCTCGCTGCATCTGCAAGGCGTCACCCTCGACGTGTTCCGCTCCGCCGAAGGGGACGAGTTCCTCGCATTCGACACGTACCTGAGCTATCTGTGAAACAGCTTCTCGCGCAGGCTCGGCCAGGTGAAAATCGGGCTGTGCGAGGTGTGCGGCAAGGGATTCTCGCTCACGGGACATCGCGGCATCAAACGGCGCTTCTGCAGCGAGGAATGCAAGACGAAGGCGAAAAACCTTCGGCGGAAAGAGACGACCGCGCGCGTTCGGGAGATGTTCGCCGAGGGGGCGAGCGTTGCGCAGATCGCGTCCGCGGCGTATCCGAAAGACACCGCGGACAAAGCCGAGGCGAAGGTGCGCAGCCTGCTCGAGCAATGGGTGGAGCTGAAGCACCGCCTTGCCGCCGAAGCCGCCGCGGGCGAGGACCGCCCGCTCGCGCGGCGCTGCGCCGAGGAGGGCGTTCGAGTAAGCGAGACGGACGCGTGAAGCGAGCCGGAATGACCGTTTGGCCGAACCCGGCGGCGGGGCTGTCGGGGGGTCATCGCGTCGGGCTGCGCGAAACTCGGAGACAACCTGCGCGGCGCGGGGTTGCGCGTGAAAGAGGCCGTCGACGACCCCGGTCGTCGACGGCCGCGGCAGCGTTCGGCAAGCCCGTCGAACGATCGGGCGAATCGGCGCGCAACGGATCGGGCGCCGAGAAAACCCGCGTTCCTACGATTTTCGCAGAGGCCCCAAAACGATCTTCTACCTGTCGGCGGCGGCGAGCGCGATCGCCGGGCGCTCCTCGCGCGCGCCGCGGTGAGCGTGCCTGCGAACATCCCCGCTTCGACGCGATAACGTCGTCGACGGACAACCTTCCCTGGATCGTCCCCCGCCTGCTCGCCGGGTGGGCGGGTGCGCTGCTGTACAAAGGCGGCTCGCGCGGCTTCCGCAAGCTGAGCTCGTGGATCGGAGACCATCCTTCTCAAACCCGTGCTCGCAGGCGCCGCGCTGGAAGCGGCGGCGCTGCTCGTCCCTACGTCCCGTTCCCCGGAAAAGAGCAGACGCTCGAACTGATGGGCAGCTGGGAGAGCATCGGCGCGCTCGCCTTGCTGGCAACGGGCGCGACGAAGTGCCCTCATGACGCCCCTGTGCCTGAACTTCGGCTGGAAGGGAGGCTATTTCCTTCCGCTCGTCCTTGCAGGAACCGTCCTCGGATACGGCATCTCCGCCCTCGGAGGCGCCGATCCGATGCTTTGCGTCTCCATCGTCACCGCCGCGCTGCTGCCGAACGTCCAAGGGCAGCCGGTGCTGGTCATGGCGCCGCTTCTTCTGCGCTTCCCCCTGCAGAGCATCGTGCAGATGGACATCGCCTGCTTCATCGGCGCCGCCCCTGCCCACGCCGCGCGCTCTCGCGCGAGAAGGCGGCGAACGTCGCGAAGACGGCGTAGAAGACGAGGCGTCGCGGGCGCAGGCGGGCGAGCCTCGCGGGCGCGGACGGCGGGATGAGGCGCGAGCACGCGAGCCTCGCGGGCGCGAACGCCGACGACGCGGCGAAGGCGGGCGAAGGCGGGCGAGGGCGATGCGTGCGCGACGCGGCGGAGCCGGACGGAGGCGCGCACGCAGCCGATCGCAGCCTACTTCCCTTCGACCTGCGGTATGGGGGTCTCGTCCACCTCGTCGAGGTTCTTATCGTAGACGTAGTGCTTGGTCTCACGGGCGATCATGCCCGAGAGTAGCAGCACCATGATGATGTTCGGGATGGCCATAAGGGCGTTGGTGATGTCGGAGACCGTCCAGACCACCTCGCCCACGCCGATGGCGCCGAGGAAGGCGACTATCAGATACAGCACCTGATACGGTCGGATCGCGCGATGCCCCAGGAGATAAGTGATGCAGCGGTTGCCGTAATACGCCCATCCCAGAATGGTGGAATAGGCGAACAGAATCATGCCGAAGATGAGGAGAGGCGTGCCGATGTAGGGAATGGTGGCGAACGCGGCGCTCGAAAGGTCGGCGCCGACCGAGATGTTGCCCTCCGTCATGATGGAGGGATTCGCGAGCATGGTCGACACCAGCACGATGCCCGTCAGCGCGCAGATGACCACGGTGTCCCAGAAGGTGCCGGTCATGGAGACGAGCGCCTGACGGGCCGGGTTGCGGGTCGCGGCCGCCGACGCCACGATGGGCGCGGAGCCGAGGCCCGACTCGTTGGAGAACAAGCCGCGCGCGCAGCCGAACTGCAGCGCCATCATGAGGCCGGACCCCAGGGCGCCGCCGAAGGCGGCCTTGGCGGTGAAGGCGCTCTCCACGATCAGGCAGATGGCGGGCCAAACGTATTCGATGTTGAGGCCGATGATCATGATGCAGCCCCAGATGTAGGCGATGGCCATGAAGGGCACGAGCTTCTCGCACACGTTCGAGATGACCTTCACGCCGCCGAAGATGACGACCGACACCATGATGACGATGGCAAGTCCGATGCCCCAAGAGGGATGCCGGGGCGTTCGAGGTGATGACGTCGGTCATCGCGCTCGACTGCACCGCCGCGCCGATGCCGAGCGCCGCGACGCCTGCGAGCAACGCGAACGCGCCCGCGCCGAACATCGCCCACCACGGCACCGAGCCGTCTTCGCGCGTGAAGGCTCGACGCCATGCGTACATCGCGCCGCCGAGCATGCGCCCTTCGCTGTCTTTCACGCGGTACTTAACGGCAGCGAAGGTCTCGGAGTACTTCGTGGCGATGCCGAACACGCCGGTGATCCACATCCAGAACACCGCGCCCGGACCGCCCGCCAAAATGGCCGTCGCCACGCCGACGATGTTTCCCGTGCCGATGGTGGCCGACAACGCCGTGCACAGCGCGCCGAACTGGCTGATGTCGCCGGGAGCGTCGGGGTCCTTGGTCACCGACAGCTTGATGGCCGTGGGGATCTTGCGCTGGATGAAGCCCGTCCGAATCGTCAGGAACACATGGGATCCCAACAGCAACACGAGCATCGGCACGCCCCAAACGAACGCGTCGATAGAATTAATGACGTCGACCACAGCCTCCATGTTCATCTCCTCCCGCCAACGGAAGCGCCAAAGCACATGCCGAAACACCGCCCCCTGCCGCGGAGGCCCGTTTGCATCAGTGCTTTACTGCGCTAAAGTAAGATGATTATACGAAGGTATTACCTGCGGTTTTGCCAAGACGAGCGCCAAATGGCGGGATGTTCACCCCAGACGGCGTCCGACGCGAAGCGGCGGGCCTTTCAGCCGGCTGCTCCGCCTCGCCCGCATCTGACCCCGCCCCCCATTACGAGCGCATCAGATCAGATTCGAGAGGCTTCCCCGAAGCCGACAGTCAGGCTTTGACGAGCTCGGCGGCGCGCACCGCCGCCGACCCCGCATCGACCGTGTAGGCGTCCGCCCCCACCTCGTCGGCGAACGTCTGGGTCACGGGCGCCCCGCCGATCATGATCTTGACGTCGTCGCGCAAGCCCGCGTCTTCGATGGCCTTGATGGTCGCCCCGATGTTGGGCATGGTGGTGGTGAGCAGCGAGGAGAGGCACACGATGTCGACGTCGTTGCCGCGGATGTAGTCGACGAACTGCTCGGGGGCACGTCGACGCCGAGGTCTTCCACCTCGAAGCCCTTCCCTCGATCATCATGCGGACGAGGTTCTTCCCGATATCGTGCATGTCGCCTTGCACCGTCCCGATGACGGCCTTGCCGAGCGGCTCCGCGCCCGCATCGGACAGATACGGCTTGAGCACCTTCGTCCCCGCGCTCATGGCGCGGGCCGCCATGAGCATCTCGGGGACGAAGACCTCGTTGGCGCTGAATTTGTCGCCGATGACGCTCATGGCGCTGATCAGACCCTCGTTGAGGATCTCGGCGGGATCGCAACCCTGCTCGAGAGCCCGCTCGACGAGCGGCGCGACCTCCTTGCGCTTGCCGCGCTGAACGGCCGAGGAGATGTCTTCGAAAATGGTCATGGTGCTTTCCTTTCGCGCTTATGCGAAGTAGATCTTGCTGTATCGATCGATTTCGTCGTGAATGGCGTCGTAAACCCGGGAACGTGCTGATGTCAAGGCCCTGGGTCGCGCAAGGAATGAAGCTCAGCGGTCCGTTTTGCGCGCAGGTCTTCTCCACCTCGGCGCGCGAATGAGCTCGGGCGTCCAGCGGGGAACGTCGACGACGGTGCTGTCGAGCCCGCCCATGAACGAGATCCGCTCGCCGTATTTCTCGATGAGGGCGGGGATGTCGTTGACGCGCATGACGCCTTGCCAGACGTTGACGCCCATGTCGATCATGTAGGAAACGAGCGTGGCGGCGTAGGAGTCGGAGTGGTGGACGATCAGGTCGACGCCGTGATCGTGATAGTAGCCGTAGAGCTCCTTGTAGGAGGGCAGGAAGAACTCCTCGAACATCTCAGGCGAGATGAACGTCGACACGTCGGTGCCCCAGTCGTCGTGATGGAACAGCACGTCGGGCTTGATATGCCGGCAGATGCCCTCGGCCACGCGAAGCTTCCACTCGGTGATGTACTTGATGAGATCCTTCAGATCGTCGGGGCTTTCGTAGAACGCCATGAGCACGTTGGTGATCTCGCCGAGAAAGTGGCACAGCTCGAAGATGCGGGCAGCTCCATCGCCGTCACGAAATGCTGCGAGCGGTCGATCGCCTCGGCCTGCTCGATGAACGGCTCCCACTCGGCGTCGGCGTAGGTCGCCTTCGGCGCCTTGACCGTCTAGCGCCACTCCTCGACATCCGGCATCACGATGGTGCCGGGCTTGTGCACGGGAAACGCGCCAGGCTGATCTTCCGCCCAAGAGACCGTGCAGCCCCAGTCGTTGACCTTGTTGATCTCCCGCGCTTCGCCTGGTTGCGATGCGCGAGGACGGGGTTGCGAACCATCTTGAACGCATCGTACTGGTTCGCGAAGCGCTCAGGCTTCCCCCTGCGAACGACCTCCAGGAAGTTCTCCTCTCCGTCAGCATGCCCGCTCCTCTCAGTTGGATCCGCCGAATCGCCGGCCTCGCGAAAACCCTCCGCCCGCACCGCCCCTCTCCGCATCGCCCGTCGCCGAAACCCCGGGCGGCGGGCGATGCGGAGAGGCGAGGCGGCCCGACGCGCTACTTGCTCTCGACGATCGGGACCGGCTCGTCGAAGGCCTCGTCGAGGTTGTCCTCGTAAACGTAGTGCTTCGTCTCGCGCGCTATCATGCCCGACAGCAGCAAGACGGCGATGATGTTGGGAATGGCCATGAGGGCGTTTCCGATATCGGAGATGGTCCAGACGACGTCGCCCACGCCGATCGCGCCGAAGAAGGCCACGGCCACGTAGACGATCTGGTACGGAACGACCGCCTTGCTGCCGAACAGATAGGCCACGCAGCGGTTGCCGTAATAAGACCAGCCGAGGATGGTGGAATAGGAGAACGACACCATGCCGAGCACGAGGATCGCGCTGCCGATGACGGGAATCTTCGCGAAGGCGGCGGAAGCGAGCATCGCGCCCGTGTAGATGCTGGGGTTCTCGAGTATCTGAGCCTGGATGTCGGGATGGTTGAGCATCGTGGACACGAGCACGATGCGGTGAGCAGGCAGATGACGCCCGTGGACCAAAACGCGCCGGTCATGGAGATGAGCGCCTGGTCGGCGGGGTTCTTCGTCTTGGCCGCCGCCGCCACAATGGGGGCGGTGCCCAGCCCCGACTCGTTGGAGAACAGGCCGCGCGCGCAGCCGAACTGCAGGGGCCATCACCATGCCGGAACCCACCGCGCCGCCGAAAGCCGCCTTTCGGCGTGAAGGCGCATTCGACGATGAGCACGACGGCCTCTCCGAGCTTGTCGAAGTTCATGCCCATGATGACCAGGCAACCGAGCGCGTAAGCGCCGGCCATGATGGGCACGAGCCACTCGCACACCCGCGCGATGGAGTTCACGCCGCCGAACACCACGGCGGAGACGGCCACCACGACCGCGATGGCCACGGCCCAGTTGGGGATGACGGGCACCGAGGAGGTGATGATGCCGGACATGGCCGACGCCTGCACTGCCGAACCCGTGCCGATGGTGGCCACGACGGCGAAACCCGCGAACGCGACGGCGCCGAGCTTCGCCCACCAGGGAACCCGCCGTCGGCGCGCTTGAAGGCGCGTTCCCAAACGTACATGACGCCGCCGAGCATCTGCCCGTTGTGGTCGCGGACGCGATAGCGGACCGAAGCGTAGACCTCGACGTACTTCGTGGCGATGCCGAAAATGCCCGCGATCCACATCCAGAACACGGCGCCCGGCCGCCTGCGATGATGGCGGTCGCCACGCCGACGATGGAACCCGTTCCGATCGTGGCGGCAAAGCGCCGTCGCGAGCGCGCCGAAGTTGGAGATGTCCCCCTTGCTGGAGGAGTCCCCTTTAAGCGACATGCGTATGGCCTGCGGCAGTTTGCGTTGGATGAAGCCCGTACGGAAGGTGAGGAAAACGTGAGTGCCGAGAAGGAAGGCGATCATCACCGCCCCCACACGAACGAGTCTATGGTGTTAAGTATCTCAATCATAATAGTTCGCTATTGTAGCGAAGACGGGCAAGCGCCGTGCCGATACGTGAGATAATTCACGTTTTCGGGGTAAAAGCGACACCGACAGGAAGGAGCGGCGGGGCATATGGCAGCCGATGCGATCGTGGAGTTCAAAGACGCGTCTTTCAGCTACGACGGAACCTGCGATGCGTTCGGGCACGTGAGCCTCTCCATCGAGCAGGGGTCGCACGTCTGCATCGTCGGAGCGAACGGATCGGGCAAGTCCACGCTCGCCAAGCACGTGAACGCGCTTCTCGTCCCCTGCGAAGGCCTCGTGGAGACGTTCGGGCTCGACACGGCGGAGGCGGGCAACGCGGCGCCCATCCGATCCCCGAGCGGCGCTCTCGTCATGCAAAACCCCGACGATCAGATAGTTGCGAGCATCATCGAGGACGAAGTCGCGTTCGGCCCCGAGAACCTCGGCGTCGCGCCCGCCGAGATAAACGAACGCATCGACGCCGCCCTCGCCGCCGTAGGGCTCGATTCGGCGCGAACGCGCGAGACCAACGCGCTGTCGGGCGGGCAGAAGCAACGTCTCGCCATAGCGGGCGCGCTGGCGATGAAGCCCCGCGTCGTGGTCCTCGACGAAGCCTCGTCGATGCTCGACCCGCGCGGCCGCGCCGATCTCTCCCGCGTCGTGAAAGCGATGCGGGCGGAGGGCATCACCGTCATCTCCATCACGCATTTCATGGAGGAGGCGGCGCAGGCCGACCGCGTCGTCGTCATGCACGAGGGCGGCGTCGCCCTCGACGGCGACCCGCACGACGTGCTCGTCTGCGCAAACGACCTCGAAGCGCTCGGCCTCGAGCCGCCCGTTGCCGCGCGAATCGCCGACGCCCTGCAAGACGAGGGACTCCGCCTGCCGCCCTGCCTCACCTCGACGAGCTTGAGGGCGCCCTTGTCGCAGCGCGGCGCGCGAAAACGACGCCGCGAGCGACCTCCGCGCGCACGTTCGGGACGCAGGCGACCCGCGCCGCGTCGAGGAAGGCTCCGCCGAGAGGGCGCAATCCGAGGAGAAAGCCGCCGGCGCGCACGCAGGCGCCTCCCCCCTCCCCGTCGAAAACGACGTCGAAGACGCGGTCATCACGTTCGACCACGTGGGGTTTTCCTACGACGCAGACGCCCAAAGGGCCCGAGACAAGGAGCGCGGAGGCGAGCTCGGGAGCACGCGGGCGAAGGCGGGCGCGGGGAATCCGAGCGCGGCAGGTCCCATCCCGCTTTAAGCGATGTGAGCTTCTCGCTTGAACGCGGAGAGCTCCTCGGCGTCGCGGGGCACACCGGAAGCGGGAAGAGCACCCTCATTCGCCACATGAACGGATTGGCGCAACCCAGCTGCGGGACGGTGCGCGTCTTCGGCGAGGACCTTGCCGACAAGCGCGCCGCGTCGCGAGCCCGCAACCGCGTCGGCGTGGTGTTTCAGTACCCCGAGCAACAGCTTTTCGCCGCAACCGTGCGGGAGGACGTGGCCTTCGGCCCGACGAACCTCGGCCTTGACCCGGAAGAGATCGACGAGCTGGTCGAGCATGCGCTCGCCCGCGTTGGGCTCGACCCCCGCTCGATCGGCGAGCGCAGCCCCTTCGAGCTGTCGGGCGGGCAAAGCGCCGCGTCGCGTTCGCGGGCGTACTGGCGGTCGAACCCGAGATCTTGGTGCTCGACGAGCCGTGCGCCGGGCTCGACCCCGCAACGCGCAGGGAGTTCCTCGACCTGACGAGGAGCCTTCACGAAGACGGCCTCACCATCGTCATGGTCTCGCACGCCATGGACGACCTCGCCGAGCTCGCCGACCGCGTGCTCGTGCTCGACGAGGGCCGCGTCGTCGGGCTCGACGAGCCGCGATCCATCTTCGCGCACGCCGAGACGCTCGCCTCGATCGGACTCGAGGCCCCGAGCGCCTGCCTGCTCGCAGAGCGCCTCGCCAAACGCGGCTTTGACGTGCAGGCGAAGCTCTACGACGAACGCACGGTGGCCGAGGCCATCGCGCGGGCGATGCGGCTTCGAGGCATCACCGGCTCCCGAACCGAAGCGCCGCGGGCTCGATGACGGAAAGCCACGACAGGTAGGTGTCGGGGGGAATGGGCGACCACCGTGCTCACGAGGTCGAGTCGGGTTGCCGCAACCGCGACGTCGACGACGCGCGCAGCGCCGAGGCCACGCTGCCCGAGCAGGAGAGCATCCCGTCAAGCGACCGCTCGAGCGCGTCGAGGGCCCGCGCGGAAGAGGCCTTCTCGCCCTCCACGTTGCAACCGGTGAGCAGCGCCCTGCTCTCCTGCATGCGCGCGAACGAGCCGGAAGCCCCCTCGCGGGAGGAATCGGGCAGCTTCACCGTCACGCCGAAAAGGCCCATCCCCTGCGAGCTGAGCGGCACGCGCGCCACGGCATCGGCGGGATTGACCACGTTGAACACGCCGTCGTAGCGAGACGACGTCCGCTCGCCGCACCCCCGACGCGTTCGGGGAGGCGAACGTGTAGGCGCGCACGCTCTCGACCGTCCAGCCCGCCTCGCCCGCGTACGCGCGCGGTCGATGAGGTTCGCGGCGAGAAGGTTCGCCACCGCCCCGCCCCCCTGCTGTGCCCGCACAGCAGAAACGTCACGGGCTCATCGTCGAGGCGATGCGCGGCGAGGTAAGCGTCGAGCGAAGTCGCGACCTCCGCGCTGGCGCGCGAGAAGCCCGCATGCCCCGATTCGGCCCCACCCGACGCGCCGACGTTGAAGTTGCTGATCCATTCGCTTCCGTAAGTGCCCCTCACCCCGACGAACACGAGCTCGCCCGCAGGGCGCCCCGGCTTCGTCGCGAAGCTCGCGGTGCGCGAAAGCGTAGGCGACGACGTCGGTCTCGCCCTCGACGATGTTCAGCAGCTCGTCGAAAACCGAGCTGCGGCCCTCGTAGGAGGACACGTCGACGTCCTCGAACCCGAGGTTTGCAAGCGCGACGACGACGTCGCCCCGCTCGGGTGCGCGAGCGCGCGACTGGGAGTTGCACGCCGCCGAAAGCGCCGCGCACGTCCTGGCGAGCTCGTTGTCGTACTCGGCGGGGCTTCCGGCGAACCAGGCGTCTTCAAACCGCACGGTCGCCTCAACCGAGGGGTCGACGGGACCGAGGCTGGATATCTCGCTTCTGTAAGGCACCTCGTAGGTCGCCGCATCGCCGGAATCGCGCGATGCGGCGAGGGCGCGTAAGTCGCGTGAGCCCGACTCCTCGGCAAGCGTGACGACGCCCGCCGTCACCGCCTCGACGACGGCGGCGGAACCGGCGCCCACGGAAAGAACGCAGGCGACGGCGATCGTCAAAAGACGCGCCGCCGCCTGCAACTTCACGCCCATAACCCCTCCTCGCTCGATTGAAACCACGAGGCAGAGTGTACGGGACGCGTCTTACGCCAAGCTTACACGCACATGACGTTCAGCCATGGAACGCAAAAAACACGCAGGGCGTTCGATGCCCTACGCGAACTCGTAGAGGTCTCGCGTGGCGTTTTGAAGTCCTCGTAGACCTCGCGGGCGACCGCTTCGTCATAGACGAGCTCGAAGGCGCTCGGCTGGCCGTCCTCGTCAAGCTCGGTCACCTCGAGCAGCACGACCTCGCCCGAAGAGCACGCGGGGCTGTCCTCGTCGACGGGGGAAGAAAAAGCCGTAGCTGCGGCCGTTGTGCAGAATGAGGCCGAGAAACTCCAGCTCGACCGCGTCTCCCGCTCATCTTGCAGCGTGATGGTGACGCCTTCCTCGGTCGGCGGGCAGAAGTTGGGCGCGCTTCCCTCTCGAACCATGGGAAATCCTTTCATCGTCGGGACTGAACACGCGGGACGCGACGATCCCGCGCGGCATCTCAGTATAGCAGCGGTTGAAAAACGGAAGGCCGGATGATCACCCGGCCTTCGCATCGTCAAGCAGATGGCTTCCAAGCGCCCGGCTTCCTAGCGCTTTCTCCTCCCGCCGCCTCTCGAGCCCTTAGACCTCTTCGCGCTTTTCTGCGAAGAGCCCCCGGCCGGACTCGTCGCGATCCTGCTTCGGGGCGGCGTCTGCGGCGACCTCGGTCGCGACCGCCTTCTTCTCGGCCTCGAGCCGAGCAAGCGGAATCTGGGCTATGCCCGAGGAAGCGCTGTGGTCGAAGGCGAAGCGCCCGATTTCGTCGCCGTACTTCTTCTGCAGTTTCGCGAACTTCGGCTCGCGAGTCTTCCACAGGCAGTACAGCGGGGTGGCGACCGCGATGGACGAGTAGGAGCCAGCGATGAGGCCGATGGCCATGGCGAACGCGAAATCCTTCAGCGTCTCGCCGCCGAACAGCAGCATCGCGAACACCGGGATGAACGAGGTGAGCGTCGTGTTGATGGTGCGGATGAACACCTGGTTCATGGAGTGGTTGGCCATCGTCATGAAGGTGCACTGGATGTCCTCGCCCTTCATGTTGTCGTTGATGCGGTGGAACACGACCACGGTGTCGTAGAGCGAGTAGCCGAGGATCGTGAGCAGGGCGGCGATGGTGTTCGGGTTCACCTCGCGGCCCACCAGCGCGTAGATGCCCACCACCAGGATAAGGTCGTGGAACAGCGCGACGATGGCCATGACGCCCATCTTGTACTCGAAGCGGATGGCGATGTAGGCGATAATGAGCACGATGGAGACGAGGAAGGCGATGAGCGAGGACTTGATGACGCTCGCGCCCCAGTCGGGACCGATGGTGGTCACCTCGAAGCTGTCGGTCGAAAGCCCCAGCTCGCCCGCAACCTGGCTCGCGCTGGCGGCGGCGTCCTCGGCGCTCGTGGTGGTGGTGCGAACGAGGAAGCCCTCCTCGCCGTCCGCGTTCGTCGTCTGGATGACGGCGTCGGGCTCGCCCGCGTCCTCGAACGCTCCGCGCATCTGCTCGATGCTCACCTCGCCGGTGTCATGGAACGCGATGGAGGTGCCTCCGACGAACTCGATGCCGAAGTTGAGCCCGCGTACGCCCACCACGGCGAAGCACGCCACCATGAAGACCGCCGCGACGGTGAGGAACACCTTGCGGTAGCCGAGGAAGTTGATGTCGTGCTTGATGAAGCGGCCCTTGATCTTCTCGAGCGCCTCGACCGTGTAGGATTTGTCCTCGGACGCCATGCCGCAGGCGGTCTCCGACTCGTTCATCTGAGCGGCGGCCTCGGCCTGCGCGATCGCGACGCCCTCGGCGGAGGCCACGCGCTCGTACTCGGCGGAGGCGTTGAGCGAGTCCTCGACGTCCCAGAACCCGGGGTTCTTCGCGATAACCCGCGGGGCGAGCAGGCGGATAAGCGGCGCCTTGAAGATGAGCATCATGGCGATGTCGCAGATGATGCCGAGCGCGAGCGTGAGGCCGAAGCCCTTGACCCGAAGCGCTCGCCAAGAAGAACAGCGACAACGCCGAGACCATGGTCACGAGGTCGGCGTCGATGGAGGTGAAGATGGCGTGGCGAACGCCCGACTTCGAGGCGTTCTTCACGCTTTGCCCATGCGGATCTCCTCGCGGAACCGCTCGAGCGTGAGGATGGAGGAGTCCGCCGCCATGCCGATGGTCAACACGATGCCCGCGATGCCCGCGAGGGACAGCGTGAACAACCCGAAGGCGGAAAGGGCCGCCAGGATGCCGAGGTAGAGCACGGCGAACACGGCCATGGCCGCGGCGGTGATGATACCGAGGCCCTTGTAGAAGAACAGCAGGTACAGCATGACGACCGCAAGGCCGATGAGCGCCACGACAACGCCCGAGACTAAAGCGTCCTGGCCCAGCGTCGGACCGACCACCTGGCTTCGCGCGTATTCGAAGCTCACGGGCAGCGAGACCGACTCGAGCACGGTCTGCATGGCCTTCGCCTCGTCCATGGTGTAACCGCCCGTGATGGACACCTGCCCGTCGGGGATGGAGGACTGCACCGCCGGCGCGGACTGCACCTCGTCGTCGAGGATGATGACGATCTGACCGTGCGTCGAAACCAGCTCGGGAGGTCGCCTGGGCGAACGCCGCGGCGCCTTCCGAGTTGAGCGTCACGTTGACGGCGTAGTCGGTCGACGTGTCGCTCGCGCGGCCAACCGTGACGTTCGTGATCTGCTCGCCGGTCACAAGCGGCGTGTACGTGCCGGGATCCACGGTGAGATGCTGGGTCTCGCCCGAGGGGGAAGGAGTTTCCGAACGAGTCGGTGTAGGTGCCCTCGTTGGCGTACTGGCCGCTCCTTATCGCAGACACGACGCTGTCGTCGGTGAAGGAGTCGAGGCGGGCGAACGTGAGCGAGCCGGTCTTGCCGATGGTCGACAACGCGGCTTCGGTGTCGGACAAGCCGGGAATCTGAACGAGGATCTGGTTGTCGCCTTGAACCTGGACGGTCGCCTCGGAAGCGCCGAGCGCGTTCACGCGGCTTTCGATGATGGCGCGGCTTTTCTCCAAATCCTCAGAGGACACCGCGCCGCCGTCGTCGGATTTGGCGGTGAGAACGACCGAGAGGCCGCCTTGAATGTCGAGGCCTTGGTTGATCTTCTCGTTCGGCGGGGTGAACAGCGCCACCGAGATGACGACGAGGATGGTGGTGACGATCAGCAGCCAGACGTTACGCCGATCGGTCGTGCGCGCGGGCTTCTTCTTTACGTTACGCTCGAGACCCATTGGTGAAATGCTCCTTCTGATTTCAGCGCAAAGCGGGTCGTCCGAGCACGGGCTCCAAACGCCCCGTCTCACGCAAAGACAAATGCCCGTCCGGGCATTAACTTATCCATTTTGCCACAAAGGAGCCGGTCGAGCCACGTCGTGATCTGATTATTCTTAATTCGGTATCAAACGATTGCCGAAGACGGCCCCCGCGCCCGCGCGAGCGCGAAGGTCTTGAAGTTGCCGGACTTGCGCCTGCGCATCTCGAAGACGGCCCCGCGCCCGCGCGAAGCGGAGGGCGGGCGCCTCGCCTAAGCGCGCCCTCCGCCGACCGCCTTCCTCTAATAGTCCTTCGCCGCGGGGCTTTCCATCCATTCGGCGAGGAACTCGTCGTAAGCCCCGCGAGAACGGCGGCGCGGGCGCGGCGCATGAGGTCGAGCAGGAAGTGCAGGTTGTGAATCGACAGCAAGATGCCGCCGAGCATCTCGTCTTGCTTGACCAGATGGCGAATGTAGGAGCGCGAGAAGTCGCGGCACGTCGGGCACGTGCACTTCTCATCGAGCGGCCCGAAGTCGTGCACGTACTTCGCGTTGCGCATGTTCATGCGGCCCTTGGAGGAGAACGCGGTGCCCATGCGGGCCGTACGGGTGGGCAGCACGCAGTCGAACATGTCGACGCCTTCCGCCACCGCGCGACACGAGCGTGGTGGGATTGCCGACGCCCATCAGGTAGCGCGGGCGATCCTCGGGCAACGCGCGGGCAACCTCGCCCAGCGTCTGGAACATCACCTCGTGGTCCTCCCCACCGAGTAGCCCCGATGCCGAAGCCGCCGAAACGACGTCCGCCCGCGGCGAGGCTCTCCTGCTCGATCTCCTTCAGGCGGCGCACCGACTCCAAGCGCAGGTCGAGGAACATGCCGCCCTGTACGATGCCGAACAGCGTCTGGTCCTCGCGCGTATGCGCGGCGAGGCAACGACGCGCCCACGCGCTTGAGTAGTCAACCGCCTTCTGCACGAACTCACGCGTCGCGGGTAGGGCGCGCACTGATCGAGCTGCATCGCGATATCGGCGCCGATCTTCTGCTGGATGGCCATGTTCTCCTCGGGAGTCCAGTGGATCTTCGCGCCGTCGTAGATGCTTTTGAACGTGACGCCGTCGTCGGAGATCTTCACCGTGTCAGCCAGCGAGAACACCTGGAACCCGCCCGAGTCGGTGAGCATGGGGCCGTCGTAGTGCATGAACGCGTGAACGCCGCCCGCCTCCGCGACCAAATCGGCGCCGGGGCGCATGGCGAGGTGGTAGGTGTTGGAGAGCACCACCTGCGACTGAAGCTCGCGCAGCTGCGAAGGCAGCACGCCTTTCACCGTCGCATGCGTGCCCACAGGCATGAACATGGGCGTCTGGAACGTCCCGTGCGCCGTCTCGTACGTCAGCGCACGCGCATGACCCGAACGCGCATCGCAGGTGCAATCGAACAAAGCCATCTACCTCAACCCCTCCTCACCGTGCGCGGCATCGCGCGCCTTCTTCATCACCTCGTCGTTGGCCGACCAGGCCGCCTCGAGATCGGCCTTCTGCCGTGCGGCGGAGACCACCAGATCGCGCTCGAGCACGGCGGCGACCTTCGCCGCGTCGACCGGACCGCGCTCGATGCCGCGTGCGGGGTTCGAGCACGGCCCGAGCCTCGACCCAAGCGCAGAACTCCTCCATGCTCGAGTGCTTCACCTGGGAAGGTCAAGCGACACCGGATCGAGCAGGTGATCGGTGATCAGATACGCGTCGCAGCCGACGCCCGCGAAGCACAGATCCTCCACCGTGTTGTTGCCGACCATCAGCACGTCCTCGCCGCGCACGCCGCATGCCGCCACCACCTCGGCGCTGTAAGCCTGCTTCGGCTTCACCGACGTGGAGTTCTCGAACGTGGTGAGACGCGAGAACAGGCGAGGGTCGACGCCCGCCCAGGAAAGGCGCCATTCGACGGCGCGACGCGGAAACATCGGCATCGTCGCGAGCACCACGGGGTACCCCTTCGCCACGAGGGCCTCCACCGCGCGCGCCGCGAACGGGTTCGGGGTCACCGTCTTCCCGATGTCGCCGAACTCCGCCTCGTAAAACTCGTCGAGCGCCTCCCGCCAAACACCCTCGTCGCCCTCGACGCAGCGGAAAAACGCCTCCCAGTACGCCTCGGCGTTGGTGCGCGTCCCGTCGTTTTCCGCCATCGCCGCCGTGCCGGCCTTCAAGCCCGCCGAAAACGCCGCCGCGTCAAGCCCCTTGCGAGCCACAAACGACCCGATCGCCTTGAAATACGCGTTCATGAACTCATCGAGATCCATGGGGAGCAACGTCCCGTCCAGATCGAAAAAACACCGCCCGATAAGACGCCGGGTTCACCGTCATGTCCATCTCCTCGCATATGAAAAGCATGGGGCGAAGACGACCGCGCTCGGCGTCCCGGCGCAGCTCGTCGAAAAAGGTCGCCGCGCGAACACGCCGCGTTTCGGGCGCGCCGCGCCGAGGCCGGAAGGCCGATCCGCAGTTCCCATGCACATCGCCACGTTCAAACTATGAAATGGTAGTATATCGCGCATGAAACGTGCACGCCAAAACCAGATAAAGCTGCTGCTTCACGCATGCTGCGGCCCCTGCTCCATGGAGCGGTGAGGCTTCTTCGCGAGCGGGGCATCGAGCCGCATATCTTCTATGCGAACTCGAACATCCACCCCGACGCGGAGTACGCGCATCGCCTCGACACCATAAAGGAGTGGTCCGCGCGCGAGAAACTCGATTTCGTCGAGGGAGCTTACGCGCCGAGCCGCTGGGAGGAGACCGCGGGCCGCATCGGCGACGCCGCCCGAAAGCGCTTCGGCGTCATAGCCGGCGACGTGCTCGACGAGCGCGCGCTGGGCGCGGGCGATTTCGGTCACGGGAAGACGCCGAGCAGGCGCGCCGCGCGCGCTGCCGCGCTTGCTATCGCATCCGGTTCGAGGAAGCCGCGCGCCATGCCGCAGACGCGGGATTCGACGCGCTCGGCACCACGCTCTCGGTGAGCCCCTACCAATACACCGACGTCATCGAGGAGGAACTCGTCGGGCCTGCGCGAAGGCGGGCGTCGAGCCCTGTTCGAGGACTACAGGCCCTTCTACGACAACGCGACCGAACGCTCGCGCGAAGAAGGCTTGTACCGCCAGAACTACTGCGGCTGCCGCTTCTCCGACGAGGAGGCGGCGGCGGAGCGCGCCGAGCGCAAACGCGCGCGCTCCGAGAGAAAAAAAAGCTCGAAGCCGCCGCGCACGCGGCGGAGCGCGCCGAGCAAGACCGGGCGCGGCGAGAGCGAAAAGCCGAACGGGCCGCATACGACGCGAAGCAGGCGAGAAAACGCGCGATACTCAAGCAGCTTCGAGAGACGAACCGCGGCGACGCCGAAGCGGCTCCCGCAAACGACGACACGAAAAAGGAACTCCCATGCTAACCTCCGACTTCGACTACGATCTCCCCGAGGACCTCATCGCCCAGGCGCCGGCGCCGGTGCGCGACCGATGCCGCATGCTCGCGCTCGACCGCGCGACGGGCGCCGTCGAGGATCGCGTCTTCCGCGACATCATCGACTACCTGAACCCCGGCGACCTGCTGATCGCCAACGAGACCCGCGTCATGCCGGCACGCCTTCTGGGCGCCAAGCGCGGCACGGGCGGCGCCGCCGAGGTGTTTTGCTGAGGGAATGCGGCGGGCCCGAGCCCCGCACGAACACGCTCGCCTGGTGGGAGGTGCTCGTGCGTCCGGCAAACGCCTGAAGCCGAGATCGGGGCCGTCGTCGACTTCACCGACGAGGCGGGCGAGGTGGTGCTGTCCGCCGAGATCGTCGACTGGGCGCCTGGCGCGCAGCGCGGAGAGCGCGTGGCGAAGCTGACCACCGAGCTGCCCTCGCTCGACGAGGCGCTGCACGCGGTCGGCCGCACGCCGCTGCCTCCCTACATCCGCGACTACGCCGGCGACGAGGAGCTGTACCAGACCGTGTTCTCCAAAAGGGAGAGCTCGGCGGCCGCGCCCACGGCCGGGCTTCATTTCACGCCAAAGCTGATCGAGCGCTTGCGCGACAAGGGCATCGGCTGGGAGACCGTCGAGCTTGAGGTGGGGCTTGACACCTTCCGCATCGTCGACGAGGAGAACCCCGCCGATCACGTCATCCACACCGAGTTCTACACGGTGTCCCCGCATGTCGTCGAGGCGATCGAGCGCACGCACGCGGCGGGCGGGCGCGTCATCGCCGTCGGCACCACCTCGGTGCGCTCGCTCTCGAAAGCGCCTGGGACGCCGATGCCGGCAAGCTGCGCGCACGGAACCGCGAGGCGACGTCGCTCTACATCCTGCCCGGCTACGAGTTCCACGTGGTCGACGCGCTCGTCACGAACTTCCACGTGCCGAAATCGACGCTCATGATGCTGGTGTCGGCGTCCGCGAGCCGCGACATGATCATGGACGCGTACCAGCACGCCATAGACGAGCGCTACCGCCTGCTCTCCTTCGGCGACGCGATGTTCATCCACTGAGGGACGCAATCCGGGCGTTTTCGCGAACGTATGCCCCCGAGAACGCAACGGATCCCCCTTCCGAGCGGCGAAGCGCCGATTATGGGTCCGACTCATCAGTCGATAACCGACATTGCAAGCATCGTTTTTCTCAGATCTAGCTGCTATAGGGTTTAGCACATGATGACAGCCAAACGCATAGTTCTCGCCTCGGTCGCAGCGATATTGCTCCTCATCGTCGGCAGCATCATCGTGAAAGGCTATACATTAGCCAACAAGCAAGTAGGGCCAGGGCCGAACGTGCGCATGGAAAGAGGGGTCGTGACCGCCTTGGATGAAACAGGCGAGTCGTCATGGCGCATGGAGCTTGCCGTAGAGGACGAGTGCGAGGGCGACAGCGAGCAAATTCGCGTCTTCCTCGTTTCAAAGGACTCCCTCGCCGCTCCCTCGACTTCGCCGTCGGGGACGTGATCGAGGTTTCATACTTCATCAACTACGACGTGCAAGGTGAAGGAAGGCTCAGCCTCACCACAGCGCACATGGCCGATCCTTGATCGACGCGTGCGCAACCGGCTCCTGACCAGTGGGCATAGTGCATGAAAAAGGCCCCGCAAACGCGGGGCCTTCGTTTCAGCTATCGAGATTCGAGGTCAGCTTAGAGCTTGACGACGTTGCTTGCCTGAAGCTTGCCGTTCTGACCGGTCGTGACGTCGAACTGCACCGCAGCACCTTCGTCAAGCGTCTTGAAGCCGTCCATCTTGATCTCAGAGAAATGCACGAAGAGGTCTTCGCCATCCTTCTGAGAGATGAAGCCGTAGCCCTTTTCCGGTTGAACCACTTAACAGTACCTTCCGCCATTTCGCTATCCTCTTTCCTCTCCCCGTCCCCGGAAGGTAAACCAAATGCTGCATGGCGGCAGCACATGCCCAATATTTTACGGGCACCCCTCTACTATACGCTATATATCCGCTTTTAAAGACGGGAATAACTCGCGGCGAAAGATTATTTGACCGCGCTCGGACCGGCACGCGCAAAAGCCCGTCGAGCAAGGCTCGTGCAAGCTGAGATGGCGAAGCTATCCGAGAAAACGCTCCATCGACGCGGGGTCGGCGTCTGCGGCGCTCACGTCATGGCCGTAGGCGCGCGCCACGGCAAGCCCCTGCTCCCTGCGCAAGGCGGCGGTTGCGCCATCTCCCGCGTCGGCATGATAGCGAGACGAAAGGAGGAGGGACCGGCGATGTACTCGGTCACCTTCGGATCGACGCCCGAAACCTGCATGATGGAGGCGATCGAGTCGGGCGTGAGCGAAAGGAGCGTGGCGGGGTCGATGTCGGTCGCGGATCCGATGGCGTTGTCGAGCAGATCGGCGGCGCTTGCAGGGTCGTGCCCGCTCTCGGCACGCCCAAGGACAGGCGAATGCCCTGCATGAAATCCATGATCAGCCTCATCAGATAGTCGCGTTCGAACACGTATCCTCCTGGAAATCAAACAACCCGGCAACGGCTACTTCCGACTCATGCGGCGGCGTGAGCCCTAAATGCTCCCATGCCCGCGTCGTGGCCTGGCGGCCCTTCGGAGTGCGCATCATGAGGCCCTGCTGCATGAGGTAGGGCTCGTACACATCCTCGACGGTGTCGGGATCTTCGGCGAGCGCGGAGGCGAGCGTGGTCAAACCCACCGGGCGCCCGAGAACTGAACGCACAGAAGCTCGAGGATGCGGTTGTCGACCGCATCGAGCCCCAACCCGTCGACCTCGAAAAAGCTCAACGCGTCGGCCGCCACATCCCGGGTGATCTCGCCGTCTCGGCAGACCTGGGCCCAATCGCGCACGCGTTTGAGCATGCGGTTGGCAAGACGCGGGGTCCCCCTGCTGCGGCGGGCGATCTCGAGCGCGCCGCCCTCGTCGATGGGCACGTCGAGAATGCGCGCCGAGCGCTTCACGATGGAGGCGAGCTCTTCGGGCGTGTAGTACTGCAGGCGAAACGCGATGCCGAAGCGATCGCGCAGAGGGCCCGTCAAAAGGCGGTGCGCGTGGTGGCTCCGACGAGGGTGAACCGCGGGATGTCGAGGCGGATGGATCGCGCTGCGGGGCCTTTGCCCACGACGATGTCGAGGGCGAAATCCTCGAGAGCGGGATAGAGAACCTCCTCCACCATGCGGTTGAGACGATGGATCTCGTCGATGAACAAGACATCGCCCTCCTCGAGGTTCGTGAGGATGGCGGCGAGGTCCCCCGTGCGCTCGATAGCGGGCCCCGACGTCGTTCTGATGTTGGATCCAAGCTCGTTGGCGACCACCGTCGCCAACGTGGTCTTGCCAAGGCCCGGAGGGCCCGAGAACAAGATATGGTCCACCACGTCGTTGCGCGCCTGAGCCGCCTCGATGAGGATGCCGAGCGACTCCTTCACCTTGGCCTGCCCGAGATAGTCCGCAAGGCGCTTCGGCCGCAGCGAGCGATCGAGGGCGAGGTCGTCCTCTGCAAGATCGGGTGCGACCATCCGCTCGCGCGATGACGCGAGCGCGGCGCCGTCGACGCCGTCGCCAGCTTCGAATACCATGCCTTCTATTTCCACGTCGTTGAACATAACCGCCTATCGACTCCCAAGCGTTTGAGAGCATATTGTAGCAGCGCCGCCTCCCCTGCGCCCTCAGACGCCCCTTTAAGCGCAAGCTCGGCTTCGGTCGAGGTGAATCCCATGGAGAGCAACGCCTCGGTCGCGCCCTTCACCGCCGCGTCGGACGCGGGGGCGTCGGGGGCGGGTGCGAACAGCGAGTCGCCCGACAGGTCGAACGATCCCTTCAACTCGAGCACGATGCGCGAGGCGGTCTTCTTCCCCACGCCGGGAATCTTCGAGATAAGCGCCGTGTCCTGGGCGGCCACCGCATCGACGAGAGCCCGAGGGGTGAACGTGGACAGCGCGGCGAGGGGCGACCTTCGGCCCCACCCGCTGACCGTGATGAGCCGCTCGAACAGCTCCTTCTCCTCCTCGGAGAGAAACCCGTACAGCGCCGCACCGCTGTCGCTTACCTGCAGGTACGTGAGAACGCGAACCCGAGACCCCGTCTCGGGAAGCTTCGACAAAGCGCTCGCCGACATCTGGACGGCAAAGCCCATGCCGCCGACGTCGATATAAGCCGCCTGCGGGCTACCTGCAAGCTTCCCGTCGAGAAAAGCAATCATCGCGTCACCTTCTTGTTTACCGAGGGGCCCGTCCGCCCCGCACGCGAGATCGCGTGATCGGGCGGCGGCGACCATTTCGTCGAAACGTCTCTCCGCCTGCGATAAGCCGTCATGCGTCGTGAAGCAGATGGCCGCGGCGAGCGCGTCGGCCGCATGATCGGGTTGCGGAGTCCGCTCCAGGTTCAGCAGGCGCTTGACCATGTACTGTACCTGCTCCTTCTCGGCGCCGCCCTCGCCCACCACGGCGAGCTTGATCTGCCGGGGGCGAACTCGCCCACCTCAAGACCGCCCTCCGCGCACGCCACCAGAGCCGCCGCGCGCCTGGCCCGTCGCGAACGCAGCCGTGATGTTCTGTCCGAACCACACCGTCTCGATGCCGACGCAGGTCGGTCGAAACCGCCGAACCACCGCGCCGATCTGGTCGTGGATCTTCAGCAGACGCTGCGCGAGCGGCATCGACGCCGGCGTCGATACGCATCCGTACGCGACGCAGGCAAGACGAGGGCCCCGCTGCTCAATGACGCCCCAGCCGGTATTGGCCAAACCGGGGTCGATCCCCAGAACAACGCGCTCGACGCCCGACATGCAGCTCCTAACCTCTTATCGAAAAGCACGGGTAATTATAGAACATGCGTTTGCTAGCATCAACAAGGGTTCGCGCAAAAGCAAAACCGCAAATCCGCCGAGCGCGTCGAGAAAGCGCGCGAACGCGGACTCCGAGCGAAGGCGGCGTCGGCTCGACCGGACGGCGCGCCGAAGCCGACGCGGTGCGCACGACGCGCGCCTAAACGCACATCTTCTGGAATCCGACCCCGACCATGCCGGGCCCTGCGTGGACGACGAGCGCGGGGCTGATATGCCCGGAGTACCACTCCTCGACGTTGTCCACCTTGCCCTTCAAGTCAAGGAGAATCGCGTCGGCTTCGCTTTGAGCCGCGGCGTTCACCACGGCGCCCACGCACAGATCGAAGCCCTCGGCGGCCTCCATCGCGCATTTCACCATGCGCTTCAGCGACTGCTTGCGGCCCTTCGCCTTCGCCACCGTGTAGTACACGCCCTCTTCGTTGCAGCTGATGACGGGTCGCATGTCGAGCAGGCTTCCCACCGCGTGCACGACCTTGCCGATGCGGCCTCCGCGCACAAGGTAATCGAGCGTGTCGACGCAGAAGAACACCTTCGTGTTGGCCACGATATCGGACACCGCGCGCTCGATCTCGGACAACGACGCGCCCGCCTCGACCATGCGCGCCACGGCGAGAACGACCAGGCCCGCGCCCATGCCGATGTTCTTCGAGTCGACGAGGAGCGAACGCAGATGGGGCATGCCGGTGGCGACCGAGCGAAGAAGATCATAAGTCGAGGACAAACCGCTCGAGATGGTGACGATGACCGCCTGATCGAAGCCGTCCGCCACCACGCGCTCGAGCACCTCCTCCACCACGGCGGGCGTCGGCGTCGACGTGCGCGGCACCTCCTCTTCAAGGCGCTCGTACACCTCTTCGGCGGAAATGGTCACCTTGTCGAGATAGCTTTCCTCTCTCGTAGTTGATTTGAAGGGGACCACGTACATGCCGTAGCGCTCGATATCGGCCTCGGGAACGTCGGTGCACGAATCAACGACGATGGCGATCTTGCGGTTGCCCATGATGCTCGCTTTCGAGAATAACGTATCTAGTATTCGAAACTAGATTATGTAATTCACTTCACACCGTCAACCGTTTTTAAAATTGACCACAGAGGAAGCGTCTGCTATGTTTATCCTCTAAACGGCAATTACCCGGCTCGACCTCTCGCTCGAGCGCCTTGGAACCGAAACGGAGGAGCCCCATGAAATCGCTGGCAGACACGAGTGAGTTCGCCTCGGGGATAGCCACGCTGAGCCTCCCCGCTACGACGAGATTCCCTCGATCGATCTGTACATGGACCAGCTCGTCGAGTTCCTCGAGAAAACGCTCGGCCGCTCCATCTGCCCCACGAGAAGATCGTGACGCCCTCGATGGTGAACAACTACGTGAAGCAAAGGCATCCTCAGCGCTCCCCAAGGCAAGAAATACGGCCGCGACAACATAGCCAGGCTCGTCGTCATCGACGTGCTGAAACAAGCGTTCTCCATCGGCGAGATCGACCACCTCATCAAACAGCAGGTGGCGAGCTTCGCGACGCCCGTGGCCTACGACTACTTCTGCACTCGCTCGAAGACGCCTGCCATGCGCTGTTCGCCCCACGCCCGAGCTTCCCCACTCTCTGATGAAAGGCGATCAGAAGGGGGATTTCGAACGCGACCTGGTCATCGCGTCGTAGGCCGCCGTGGCCTACACGCTTTACCTGAAGGCGAGCATCGTCGCGTCGAGCGAGTAGGCGGAAAAACGCGAGAACCGCCGCCGGAGCATGCGAGCCGCCCGCCGGCGCGGCAGACGCGCCTTCGCTACCCCCCCTATGAAAAAACTGCCCGACCCGGATGGATCGTGCAGTCTCGCAAACGTAATCGAACCGACGGATCGGCTGCGCGTCTTGAAAGCGGCCGGGGATCCGAAAAGCTAGCCGCGCGTCGCGCGGATGCCGTCGATGATGGCGCGGTCGAGCTCTTCAAGCCCCTGCTCGTCTTCGGTCCACTGACGCGTGAGCGTTCCGAAATCGAGCGAGAACCCGCACTTCTCAAGCGCTTCCGCGACTTCCTTGGGGCCGGTTTGCCCCCCACCCGTACGAGCCGAACGGAATGCCGATGCGGTTCTTCGGGGAAAGGCCCTTCAGGTAGCACAGAAACGCCGCGACCGTCGGCATCATGGAGTTGTTCAGCGTGGGGATCCCACCGCGATGTACTTCGCGCTCAGCACTTCGGCCATGATGTCGGAAATGTGGTTCACCTTCAGGTCGAGCAGGCGCGCGGGGATGCCCATCTCGATGAACGCCTCGACGATCTGCAGGGCCATGTTCTCGGTGGTATGCCACATGGAGTCGTACACGACGATCGCGTAATCGTCAGGCTCAAGCGAGCTCCAACGCGCGTACGCCTCGAGGATCTCGGGCACATGGCTGCGCCAGATGACGCCGTGGCTCGGCGCGATCATGTCGAAGTCGACGCCGCCGAGCACCTTGAGGGCTTTGACCACGTGGCGGGAGTACGGCATGACGATGTTGGCGTAGTACTTCTGCGCCTGGACGAGCACCTCGGGCAGGCCCACCTCGTCGTCGAAGCGCTTCGAGGAGGCGTAATGCTGGCCGAAGGCGTCGTTGGAGAACAGGATCTTGTCGTAGTCAGAGTAGGTCACCATGTTATCCGGCCAATGGACCATGACGGTCGCCGTGAAGGTGAGCGTGCGCTTGCCGATGCACAGCGTGTCGCCGGTTTTGACCGCCCGGTAGTTGTAATCGGCGCCGTAGTGCGCCGTGAGACCCTTGAGCCCATGAGGGTCGCTCGTGACGATGGTGGCGTTCGGCGCGCACTCCATCACGCACGGATGGCGCCCGAGTGATCCTGCTCGACGTGATTCGACACGAGGTATTCGATCTTCGAGGGATCGACGATGTCGGAGATGCGCTCGATGAGATCGTCGGCGAACGTGCCCTTGCACGTGTCGATGAGCGTGACGTGCTCGTCCATGATCAGATAAGCGTTGTACGTCGAGCCGCGATCGGTGGTGTAGCCGTGGAAGTTGCGCTCGTTCCAGTCCGTTCCGCCGACCCAGTAGACATCGGGTTTGATCTCGATTGCTCTAAGCATGTTGCACTCCTCACCGCGTCGCCGCGCATCCGTTTCAGCCGCCATTGTACGCCATGCGCGACGCGGGGACGCCGCAGGGGGCAACTTGCACGATTAATCCGGCCGAACGCAGGCGGCGGGAAAAGAAAAGGCGCCTCCAAAAGGAAGGCGCCTTCGTCCGCACGATGCGATGCGCGAGGATTACTCGTCGAGAGCCCGGCGATCTCGTCGGTGATGTCCATGGTGTGGTAGACGTTCTGAAGATCCTCGAGCTCTTCGAGCTTGTCGATGAGACGCATGACCTTCTTCGCGTCGGCGACCGAAACGGTCGCGGGGTGGTGGCCACCATGATCATCTCGGCGCTTCGTCTCGACGCCCTGCTCCTCGAGCGCGCCCCTTGACGGCCATCAGATCGCTCGGAGCGGTGTAGATGATCCACTCGTCCTCGGCGTCCTCGTAGTCGTCGCCGCCGGCCTCGGCCACGGCGAGCATGAACTCCTCCTCGTCCGCCGCGGCGCCTGTTGGGCTTGACCGGGTTCTTCTTATCGCCCGTCTCGACCTCCTGGCGACGACGACTTGGCCCCTTGCGCTCGAACATGTAAGCGACCGAGCGGAGGTGCCGAGGTTGCCGCCCGCATGGCTGAAGGCCGCGCGCACGTCGGCGGCGGTGCGGTTGCGGTTGTCCGTCAGCGCCTCGCAGTACACCGCGACGCCCGCAGGGCCGTAGCCCTCGTAGACGACGCTCTCGTAGTTGGCGGCATCCTTGCGAGCCGAACGCCTTGTCGATAGCGACCTTGATCTTGTCTTTCGGCAGCGAGAGTTGGCCTTCGCCTTCTCGATCGCCGCGGCCAAAGAGGCGTTGTTGTCGGGATTCGGGTCGCCGCCTTCCTTCGCAGCAACGGTGATGTTGCGCGAGAGCTTGGAGAACAAGGCGGAGCGCTTAGCGTCCTGCGCCGCCTTGCGATGCTTGGTTGTTGCCCATTTTGAATGCCCTGACATATACGACCCTTTCAGATGTTGTGTTACCAACCGTGCATATTAGCACAACATGCCTGATTGTCCTGCGCTTTCATCCCTACGGCGCGTGAAAACACGCAGAAAACCGACTCGCGCGGCCGCTTGCGGGGCGCGGGCGCGGGCAATCGCCTTGAAGATGCGGGGTCCGTCCGCTCCCCTATCTGAACTGGACGACGTACATGACGTTGGTCGCGGACGATCCGATATGCCCCCTCACGTCCTCGACGGGCGAGGTTTTCGGGATCGCCCGCCGTGAACAGAACACGGCGAGATCGCCCGCCTTCGCCAAACCGCCGCGCGCACGGCGTCGCGCGCCTGCTGATGATGCGGCGCATGTCCCCCTGGACGTCTCCGAGCATGGCAACGACGCCCCAGCTCAGCTGCGATTGGCGCATGACGCGGGGGAAGGGGTCACCGCGTAGATGGGCATGCGGGGCCGCAGGTTCGAGATGAGAGGCGAGCCGTGCGCCCCCGACATGGTGGGGGCAACGATGCACGCGGCGTCGAGCGTCTCGGCCGTCTGCACCGCCGCGATGCCAACGGCGAGGGACGCGCGCGCATGGCTGCGCGAGCGCTCGGGAAACCACTCCTCGAACTGGCGGGACTCGCTCTCCTTGGCGATTTGCGCCATCATGCGGACCGCGTCGACCCGGATGCGCGCCCGCCGCGGTCTCGCCCG
>VOFH01000631.1_pt1 | contig 36000 bp, 50 predicted proteins | sample 5384091 | NCBI WGS metagenome assembly VOFH01 (sample SAMN12384727, study PRJNA508395) | human gut metagenome | isolation source: healthy gut G | host: Homo sapiens
CTTCTTTGAACCGAAGACGAACCAGCGATTCCGGTATTCTTTCAATAGATAAGGATAGAATACGAATGGAAGCGCGAGTGTTTAGAAAGAACGGTATTTTAAACTTAACGGTTGCTGGTTCAAAATGCCTGGTAGAGATCATTGAGATAGTTTAATCCTGTCAGACTATTATTTTTTTCAAAATCAATGATGGGAGTAGTCTTCGTCGGACTGAGGTGACATGGTCTTCAGACGACTGATATGTCTCCCATACCCGAGAAATAAGAGAATCCATGAATTGTTTCAGAAGTTCCACGGCTTCCGACATCACTTTCAGGTCCTGTTCGGAAAGGGCGTATTCGTAATGCTGTATTCCGGATCTTCGTATGTATAGTATTTATGGTCTTTTCACCACGATTGGAGCATTGTAACCCAACTTTTCACTACGTGCATCAATTGATATCCATTTGCACGGTGCGCTTACTGATGCCTTTGTCAATACCTTCATATTCATACAAAGCATCGGAGCAGGCATCCACTAAATCTTCTGAGTGTCCATTTCCGGAAACGGTTCCGCAGACAAGTATCTATTATTGTTTTGTAGCGGATTAAGGCATTTTACTGACAGGCATAATTGACTTTTTAGAGTTTTCGAACAAAAATAGAAAAAAAAGTTTCAACTTGCTACGCAAAAAGGCTGCGCAGTTGGGTATGTAACTTTGTCCCGGAAACAAGAAACAGGTCAAGTATGGGTTACTTAACAATCATCTGTTAAATGAAAATCACTCATGCAATTATCAGTTTTCTTTTTTTAAAGGAACAGTAGCTCAGTGGGTAGAGCATTATATAATCAAGGTCAAGGAAGACTTACTTCAAAACAGCAGGAATGCTTCATCTGATATTCACAGTCTTCCGATTACCTTTTAAAAAAATGAAGTATGAAAAAGGATTTATTGAAAGTTTCTATCCGGCAGAATGCTATTTATTTGCCTCCGGTAGAAGGAATGGGAGAAGAAGAAGCTGACTTCGACAACGGTGGCTTTGGTAGCTCAATTGCGTAAAATGGGCTACGGGGTGTCGGAAGAATTGTTGCATACGATCAATGAAATTACTCCGGCTGAACAAATGGAAGTATTTCAGGTGATGAAAGAAGTTTTAGGTGTGAATCTGAACTGGGCACCATTGGTGAAAGGGGGGATACGCCTACGGAGAAACACAACTTGATCACTTGATTACGTGGATCACTAACCTGTTTCAGATAAAAAAAGGAGTGAAACTGCCATGCGGACATATAATTCCGGATAATACTTTTCCATTAGAAAGATATAACGGTTGCCCTTTCTGTGGAACACCTTTTGAAACGGCAAGCACGGAATATTTCGGTCAGGGGAGCAAGCTGAAAGTGTTGGAACTTTGGCAGACGGCAGAGCTGGAAGGCTTCTTCAAAGATTTATTAGAATCGCGTACGGCTCTGGATGCTACACAAGCGGATAACCTGAAGATTTTGCTTTGTGAGCTTCCGCTACCGGATGTTAAGGTGAAAATGAAGGAAACCGTGATGCTGGTGATAGATACGCTGGTTGAACAAGGCAGAGAACAGGAAGCACAGGCTTGTTTCTCGAGTCCGAATGATGTATTACGTTATTTGTGGTACAAGAAAACCGGATTCCTGTAACAAATCATAGAACCCAAAACAATCCTGCGCAAGGCAGGTAGAAACCATGCGCATATGTGTGCGGGACTGGATAAAAAGTAAATCTGCGAAAGAGCAAAAAACGAGAGGAACTGAAGTTGAAGTATACTCGTCGTGAATGTCGTATGGTGGCTTCTTGGTTGAACAATATGAATATGGATCCCGAGAAATCATGCGAGATAATGCATCCTAAAAGGGAATGGGTACGGATGATACGTGCCTTGCGTTTGGCAGAGTATGCCCGTAAAGAAGAATTCGGGAAACTGAAGGAGTTGATGGATATATTCTATAACCAAGCATACACCGTATGGCAGGGAGAGGTAGAGCACTATCGCTTGAAAGCAGATGCGATACGTACACTTTCATTATTGAAAGAACGTCCGGGACTGTTTGCCGGTTCGTTGTTTGCCAATATGTTGTGGTTCGGTCCGGAAGATACTCTGGCTGCTTTCAGGGAAGTAGTTCATCTGCTGCCTGCACGCTTGATTCTTACATTAGGTATGTATGCTGAAAATTATTTCGATCCGACACGTAAAAGAATGGTGAAGCCTCTGGGTGGAAATGCAAAGGTGATAGAACCATACTATTTAGTTGGACTTTATCAGCCTGAACAGTTGATGGATATGGTGGAGCAGGTGAGGGGATTGTGTAAAGAGGTCGTTTCAGTCCGTTTTATGAAGGTTGCTACCGAAAGCAAAAGTATGTATATAGATCCCATGTTATACTGCATACCTTTGTCTATCGGTGACCGTAGTGAGACAATTCAGGATATGTCCTGCGCCTTGCAGGGAACACGATTCCCGGTAGAGGGTGATCAAGTCCGCCTCTTCATGCAATGGGGAAAAGGACTTCCGGCACAACATCTGGATATGGACTTAAGTTGTCATATTGCTATGTCTCATTCAATGGAAGTTTGTTCTTACTTCCACTTGCAGGCTGTCGGTGCTAAGCACAGCGGGGATATCCGAAGCATTCCGAATAAGAAAGGAACGGCAGAGTATATCGAACTTGATCTGAAAGAACTGGATCGTATAGATGCGAAGTATGTAGCTTTCACTTGCAATGCATATAGTAATGGTTCTATATCTCCCAATTTGGTGGTGGGGTGGATGAACTCGGCTTATCCGATGAAGATATCGGAAAAGAATGGAGTAGCGTATGATCCATCTTGCGTACAACATCAGGTGAGGGTCGCAGAGAATTTGATGAAAGGTCTTGTGTTCGGTGTCCTGAAAGTGAAGGAACGGGAAATTGTTTGGTTGGAAATACCTTTCGGTGGACAGACTATTTTGTCTATGAATGCCCAGACGATAGAAAAATATCTGGATAAGCTGGAGGCGAAAACAACCATCGGAGAACTGTTGGCAGTGAAGGCAGAGGCGCAAAGACTGGAATTGATGGATACTCCTGAAGCCGATGAGGTTTACACCTATGAATGGGCAATGAATAGTGCTGCGGTAAATAGACTGTTGATAGGAGAATGATTTAAAAAGCCCTGAAGTGCGAAACTTCAGGGCTTTTTGTCTTTGTCAATTGATGAAAAATCAACTGAATTATATTTTGGAACTGTGCAGTTTTTTATAGAGTTCTACACGTTCGGCTATTTCAGCTTGAGATAGATTGGCCGGAAGTTCAATTGTTGTTCGTGGAGTAATTGCTACAAGAATAACTTCTCCAACTTTTTCTTATGCTCTTTAAGAGCGTTTTCTGCTAACTGACTGGTCTCTGGTCGGACAATACTCTTTTTCATCATATTGAATTGTTTTTAAGTTTTCATTTTTGCTGGAGCTAATTGGCAGGTTGCTAAAAGAAACTCATTGTTCAATGTAGTTATCACTTCTTTTTACGCTGCGTATTTTTCAGAGAGAAAAGCATTACTACCTGCAAATGCATATCCTCTTTCATATTTCCTTTGGCCGCATTATACAGTGCTTTGATGATGCAGTAAGGACTCTTCTGATAGTCACACGTTTTGATGCAATGGAATGAGCAACATTTGGGCTTTTCCTGTCCTTTCTCTACATTACGGATAAATTCCCCATCAATGGCTCGTCCGGGCATTCCTACGGGACTTTCGATAATGAGAACGTCTTCGGGCTTAGAGTGGATATAAACCTCTTTGAAGGTTTGTGAAGCATCGCACTCTTGGGTTGTTACAAAAAAATGCTTCCCATTTGTACGGCCGAAGCTCCCAATTGCATGAATCGTGCAATATCTTCGCCTGTAGAGATTCCACCTGCGGCAATTACAGGAATATCTTTTCTTTCCTTATAGCTCATTGCAATTGCTACAACTTCGGGTATCAAGGACTCCAAAGCGTATTTCTCATCTTGTATTTGTTCTTTCTTAAAGCCCAAATGTCCTCCGGCTTTAGGGCCTTCTACTACTATGGCATCGGGTAAATAATCAAAGTTCTTCTGCCATTTGTCGCATATAATCTTGGCCGCTCTTGAAGAAGATACAATGGGCACCAACTTCGTTTTGCTTTCCGGTGTCAGGTATAGGGGTAAGTCGAGCGGGAAGTCCTGCACCGGCAAAGACTACGTCGATTTTTTTCGCTTATGGCAGTGCGTACCATCTCTGCATAATTGGAAAGGGCCACCATGATATTCACTCCGATGATTCCTTTTGTTTTTTGGCGGGCTTTTCTGATTTCCTCTTTGAGTCCGCAAATGCACTTTTCGGTATAGTCGCCTTTGCCTTTAGGGTATAGCAGGCCTAAACCTGCACATGAAATAACACCAATGCCGCCTTCGTTGGCTACGGCTGATGCCAGGCCGGACAATGAAATTCCGACTCCCATTCCACCTTTGTATGATAGGTGTTTTTATCTCTATATTTCCAATAAAAAATGGCTTCATAAAACTGATATTGTAATAAGACTGTAAGCGGATAAATATACTTCCGGGTATTCTATTCGTTTAGCGATGTTCTTTTTCTTTGTATTGCTGTTTTAGTTGAAAAAGCAAGAACAGAAGATCTGATCTCCTGTTCTTGTTGTAGGGTAGACATTAATAACGTCTGGAATTATAACCGTTGTTACGGGGTCTTTCTTCACGGGGACGTGCAACGCTTACTGAAATAGTTTTCTGATCGTATTCTGCTCCGTTAAGTTCATTAATTGCCTTTTGTCCATCTGTATCGCTTGTCATTTCGACGAAACCAAATCCTCTGGATCTTCCCGATTCTCTGTCCATAATAACTTTAGCTGAAGAGGTCTCTCCATACGCTGAGAATAATTCGTTCAAGTCAGCATCATTTATGCCATAGCTTAAACCTGAAATGTAAATGTTCATTTGAAATTTTAATTAAATAAATATTAAGTAAGAGTGAGGGATAATTAAAGGAGAGGTCTGCTTAATAAGATATAAAAAGGAGAACTATACGATAACGATTCGTAACTCAAACCGCGACAAAGGTAATACAATAGTTGGGAATGGCAACTTTAAATTCGTAATTTGTTAATAAAAAAGTGATAATTGTTTTTTATTAGCATTTAGAAAGGCTATGGTATATTGCACTTTTCTTTAAAGGTGAAAATCCTTTCTTTTTCAGGGCTACACCCTTTCCCTCGGATGGCTACACCTTTTTGGGGGTAAAGGGCGTAGTCATTCGGGATAAAGGGTGTAGCCCTTTTTTAATGTGCCTTACAGGTACTCGTGGACGGTATATTGACTATCTATTTATCAAGGAGATCTTATACAGTACATGTCTGCATAAAGGATGGTCGGGACTGACCAATGGATGATCAAACTCTTTTGCTTTTTACCATACCTGTTTTTTGCATCACGCGTTCCGAACGTTTGTTTGGGAGTGAGGTGAAAGAATATAATTCTTTCAGTCCCAATGTCTTTTTGCATATTCCAGACAGGCTGAAGCCGCTTCGGTAGCATATCCCTGATTCCATACTTCGGGAATCAGGCGCCAATATCTCTACGGCCGGGGAAAAATCTACGTCGAACGTAATATCATGTAATCCTACATAACCTATAAACGCATGGTTTTCTTTCTTTTCTACTGCATACAACCCATATCCTCTGGATGCGAATTCCTTCCGGATGCGATTATAGAAGTCGAGTGTTTCCTGATAAGATAGCTTTTTGAGAAAAGAATTCCATAACCTGATCGTTATTGTTTAATCCGGCAAAGACAGGGATGTCTTCTTCTTTCCAATCACGTAGAATCAGACGCGGGGTTTCCATGTATGTATTCATCTTGTTCTGAATTTATTCGATTTGTTTTTTCCGCTTTTTACGGTTCATATATTCACGTAGTAGGGTTGGGGTGGCACAGAAGATGAGTTGTGCCCGATTCCATTTATAGCATTTTTGAAAGACAACCATGGCAATGGTTATGAATAAGGCTGCTCCGATAGAAGCCTCTAAAGGTAACCAGCCCAGATTCTCTTTGGGTAATAGCATAGGAATGAACGCCAGTGCTCCGGCAGGAGCAAAGAATTTCCTTGTCCACTCGAAGATGAGGAATAGGATAGCCGCAATGGTTAAAGCAACGATACTTTCCGGTAGATGAAGATGGTGGTGACCGACAATTTGAAGTACAGTACCCAGAGTGGCTGGTAGCCAGAAAGAGAAATACTTGTGTAGGACGATTTCTGAATCCTGCTTTAGAATTTACCATTTCTACGAAGGTCACCATGAGTGGGGGCAATATGAGATAGGGGTAATCCATGCCGACGGCCAATTCGGCCAAAGCACCTACAAAACAGAATAATATCAGCCATCTGATGATATCTTCCTTGCCGGGTTTTCTGTCGACAGGTTTAGGCATCCGGTTACGTATTCCGCATTTTTCCAAGATGATTTGTACGAGCACTACTGACACTGACATTGAAAAAGACTGCTATCGGATAGACGATACTTTCCGTATGAAGCAAAACGGGCAATACGCAAGCTGATATCAAAGGAATCAGTGTAGCGCGACTGATTAAAAGAGAAGCACCTGCAAAAGCAAATGCGGCGCATAGATTGATCACATAGGGCAGGGTGAATAACGAACAATGCAGATACCGACTGCAGCTCCAAGAGTCATAAGCAGGATGATTTGCCAACGTTTTACATTCCATACCCGCTTATCGATAATCAACAGGCCGATGATCAGTGCTGTCATTTCCGGAAACAGAATTTCCTTTTCATTGGTCCATTCGGCTAAACCGACCATCATCAGGATCATCACCAGCGATATCAGATACCTTGTCAGTTTTCTGTGTTCCATTTTATAATCTTGAATTTTGGGCACAAAGTTAAGGGAAACTGCCGTATTATGAAACTTCTTGGCTATCTTTGCGCGCTGAAAACCTTGAGTGGCTTTCTTTTTATAAAAGAGTTCTGTATGCAAAATTTGGCAAAGAAGGAGTATAAGATTCCTTTTATTCTGGTAACTTCCTATTCTTTTTATGGGGATTTGCACATGCGATATTAGATGTGCTAAACAAACACTTTCAAGATGTGCTGGTTATTACACGTGCCCATTCGGCATGGGGTACAGGTCATGTTTACCTGGGTTATTTCGTGATGGCTATTCCTGCCGGACTGTTTATCAATAAGTACGGTTACCGGAAAGGAGTGGTTTTCGGCCTATTGCTTTATGGCATAGGTTCCCTGCTTTTCATTCCCGGGGAATATTGGATGTCTTTCAACTTTTTCTGTGTTCTCTGTTTGTCATAGCCTGTGGCTTGGTTTTTTCTGGAAACAGCGGCTAATCCTTACATGACGGAATTAGGCGACCGGGAAACGGCTGCCAGTCGCCTGAATCTGGCGCAGTCGTTCAATGGATTGGGATGTATTTGCGGTCCGCTTATCGGGGATTGTTATTATTCTCGGAAGGGGGGCGAAAGCAATATATCATTGCCTTACACACTGATGGGGATCATTGTATTGGGAGTTGCTCTGGTATTTTATAAGATACGCCTGCCGGGGATTGTTGATGAGGCTGATGAAGAAGAAGTCGGAGAAAACGGTGCACGTGGGCTTTGGTCGCACAAGCTGTTTATCTTCGGTATTATCAGCCTGTTTTGCTACGAGATTGCAGAAATATCAATCAACAGCTTCTTTATCAATTATGTGGTGGACGACGGGTGGATGAATGCTCGGGATGCGGCGGTAGTACTTTCTTTCGGTGGACTTGGATTGTTTATGTGCGGACGTTTTGCCGGTAGTTGGATTATGCGGTATATCCGGGCAGAAAAAGTGTTGTTCGTTTGTGCAATAGGAACGGTGGTCAGCACGTCTTTGGTAGTTCTTAATCTGGGCATTTTGTCATTAATAGCCCTGTTCCTGGGATATGCGTTCGAAGCTATTATGTTCCCCACGATTTTCGCTCTTTCATTGAGGGGATTGGGTAACTATACGAAGCGTGCGTCTTCTTATCTGATGATGTCCCCCATCGGGGAGCGGTAGGACCGCTCATGATGGGGTATGTGGCTGATCAGACCAATATGTCTTTCTCGTTCATCGTTCCGTTGCTTTCGTTTATCGTGGTGTTGCTTTATGCCTGGAAAGTAAAGCAACGTTCGTTTTGCTAATATCGAACTTTTCCGCAGCCTTTTCCATCTGTTCGATGATGGCTACTCCAAAGGGACAGTTCGTTTCACATTGTCCGCACTGAATGCACTCCGAGGCATGATGCGAGAGCGTCTTTAGTGTTCGCGTACTGTCTCGGGTATTTCATTCTGGGCAATGGTTAGGTTATAGTACTTGTTTACACTCGCTATATCAATTCCTACCGAGCAAGGGGCGCAATGTCGCAATACATGCAATGTCCCTGCCAGCTGAACTTTTTTCCATACCTGCCATAACCGGGGTGTAATCTTTTTTCTTCTTTAGTAGCATTGCACCAGTTGATGGCAGCTTGCATCTCATCGCAACTCTTGCAACCGACCATTACGGAAGCAACAGCCGGACGGGTTAGCGCATACTCAATACACTGCACCGGTGTCATAGCTTTGCCAAAAGGGGGAATTAGTTTCACTCCAGTAAGTCTCCCTCCGCCATAGGCTTTCATTACATCCAGACCTATACCTTTCTGCTCACAGAGTTCAAAAGCTTTTCACGTTCCGGATCTATATTTTCAAGGAATGGGCACAACTTTCGTCAGCCCATAAATCATCTACATTTTCGCTGGGTGGTTGCAAATCGTAACAGGGATTGATGGAGAACATCAGTACTTCTATCAATCCACTTTCTACAGCCAACTTTGCCACAATAGGGTTGTGACTGCTTAGTCCGATATGGCGAATTTTACCTTCTTCTTTCAGACGCAGGGCCAACCGAATGATAGGACCATTGAATACTTCATGGAAATCTTCTTCACTATCTACATAGTGAATCATACCAATATCAAGGTAATCCGTATGAAGACGTGTCAACTGGTCTTCAAAAGAAGCGATTGTTTTTCTACATCACGGGTACGTAGGTACTGATCGTTTTCCCAGGTAGCACATAGATGTCCCTGGATAATAAACTGCTGCCGACGTCCGGTCAATGCTTTTGCCGATATTACTGCGCAGATCCGGATTTGAGGCATACATATCGATAAAGTTGATTCCTTTACTGATGGCGAAATCCATTTCCGAATGTACCTGTTCTTCCCGTTTTTCCCACGAAACCTTCACAGCCCAGTGCGATGACACTAACTGATAGGCCTGTATTTCCTAATATTCTGTATTCCATGATATTTCAAATTCTTAGTATGTTTTTGCGAAGTTACTAATATAAAAAGGAAAACGTTCCCGTTTTAATCCGAATAAATTTGCACTGAATAAATAGTTGGGATGATGGATATATGAAAGCTTGGGACGATTGAGATGAAGACTATTTATTTTATAATTATCCGGAAAAACGGAAACGCTTATGATGATATGGTTTTATGAAGGTCCATTTTATATAGTTATAGGATTTTAAGAAAGTTATCCGAAGGCATGTTTCAGCCTCTCAAACCTTTTTTTAGCCAACTGTTGCCGTGGACAGGCAATATTGATACGGATAAAATTGTCTCCGTCTTCCCGTACATACTGCCTTCATTGACCCAGACCTTTTCTTTTTCCAGTAGAGCCGTCACGATTTCTTCTGATGACTTCTTCAACACCGAACAGTCTACCCATACCAGATAAGTACCTTCTAATTTAAGTACGGGGAAATCCGGTAGATGTTCATTGAAATAGTTTCTCAGATACTGATAATTGGCAAACAGATAACTTTTAAGTTCTTCCAGCCATTCTTCCCCTTCATTGTAGGCGGCTATCAATGCCTCCACACCGAATGGGTTCACATCACAAACCTCATTGATATTAATGGCTTTATCTATTTTTCTGCGTATATCTGCATCAGCGGAAATGATGTTTGCAATCTGAAGTCCGGCCAGGTTAAAAGCTTTGCTGGGTGATGTGCAAGTGACGGAGTGCATCCGGAACTCTTCTGAAAGAGATGCAAAAGACGTATAGGTATGTCCCGGAAAGACCAGCTCACAATGTATTTCATCTGATACCACCCATACATTATTTCGAAGGCAAATCTCACCAATACGTATTAATTCCTGTTTGCTCCAGACTCTTCCGGCCGGATTATGCGGATTACACAATAACAGTAATTTTACTTTCGGATCTGCCCGCTTTCTTCTCCAGATCGTCAAAAATCAATCCGATAGGTGTTATCCTCATAGATCAATGGATTGGAAATTATCTCGCAACCATTATTACGGATGGAAGAAAGAAGCAATTATACACCGGAGTCTGTGCCAGAACTCTATCACCAGGATTCGTCAGGGCTTTTATGATTGCTGATAAAGCCGGTACTACTCGGTTGTATAGATTATCCATTCTCTCTCTATTTTCCAATAATGACGTCTGCCGAACCAGTGGATTACCGCATGATAATAGCTGTCAGGCACGCGGACATAACCGAAGATACCATGTTCTACTCGCTTTTTCAGCACTTCTGTCACGGCTGGGGCTGTACGGAAATCCATATCGGCTACCCACATTGGCAATATGTCGGCATCATTGGCAGAATCCCATTTATAAGAGTTCGTACCCCGGCGTGGAATGATTTCATCAAAATTGTATTTCATACCTAATCAGTCAAAACAGGTTTGGTCGTCCCATAATTTCAATTCACAGTTGCCCGGTGCTTTTATATTCTCATCCAGGATTATAGCTCCGAAACTTTCGGCAGTGATACTTCCTGTACGTGGATTTTTACACTGTGAACCGGACTATGGATAGTGGCCTGTACACTGCTATATTCAAAAGCGAGGTCTGCATCTTCTGTCATCGTGCAGTTCTCCATAATCAGATCGTGGGCATAGCAAAGCGGCTGTGTACCTGAAATCTTGCAGTTCACCAGACGCAGATTTCTGGAATGCCAGCCTAAATATTCCCCATTCAATACAGAGTCATAAACCGTCACGTTTTCCGTATTCCAGAAAGCATCCTTTGAATTGATTACCGCATTACGGATTTCTACGTTTTTGCAGTATTGGAAAGAGTAGTTACCATTCATCTCAAAGTCATCAATCCTGATATTTTCACCGTGTACAAACAGATAATCACCTTTGTCTACTTTTACATTCTTCAACTCTACATTCCGGCAAAACCAGAGGGTTTCCAGTGCATAGGGCAGTTGTACGTTTTCCAGCCGGATACCATCCATTTCACGGAACATCTTCGGTGCTTCTACCAAAGTGTCTGTCATTTGCAGATTATTGGAATACCAGAGGGCGGCACGTGCTCCTTCCGTAAACAGGCAGTTTTCACAACGAAGCCATCGTTATGCCAGAAAGGATATTTTCCTTCGAAACGGCAATTTATAGCTTCGATATTACTACATTCTTTCAGGGCAGATTCGCCGGTATGGATCGTTACGTTTTCCAAATGAAGATTGTGAGTGGCGAACAAAGGGCGTTCACCTTCGTAATGAGTGTCTTTAATTAGTTCCATTATTCAAGTTTTTTTGCTTGTTGTTTATTAAATGATTGATTATCTTTTTTCTATATTGCAAAAATACGGCGTAAATGGGATACTCTTTGTAGACGGATTACGGACATAATAACCCGGATTACAGATTCTGTTTATCGGGTACAAAAGAGGCTGCATCGGAAGATAATTTCATGTTTCTCATTATCGTTCAGAACATGAAATTGACTCGGATGCAGCCTCGTACAATAACTGGTTTTATGAATTAACGAAACGATTTGCGGTAAATTTCCACGCAGTCTTCGTGCTTCAATTCGTAAGGGTTGGCAAAGGAATAATTTGCCCATTGTTTCCTTGGCATTGGTGGCAAGGGTATCAAATTCATCGGGCGTAAATCCATAATCACTCATCTTCAGGTTTGCCACTTCACAAGCTTCCTGTAGTTTTTACCAGCATGGTGATAAAGTCTTCCGGTTTGTCAGCTTCCGGCATACCCATCGCTTGTGCCATTTTGATGAATCGTTCATCACAGGCATGCTTCTCTATAAAGAATTCATAGAATGCTTTGGAGATCATAATCAATCCGGCACCATGTGGCAGCTCCTGATGATAAGCGCTCATAGCGTGCTCTAAAGAGTGTTCGGCAGTAGTGCTGCAAAAGGTCATTACCGCACCGGACAGATTATTGGCGAATGCGACCCTTTCACGAGCCTCCATATCAGCTCCGTTGGCAACTGCACGCGGTAGATATTTAGCTACATTTTTCAATAGCGGTTAATGCGTACATATCGCTCATCAGACTGGCAGTTTTAGAGATATAACATTCTGTAGAGTGGAACAACGCATCAAATCCCTGATAGGCCGTGAACTTAGGCGGAACAGATTTCATCAACTCCGGATCGACAATAGACAGCACCGGGAAGAGTTCATCATAACCGCCAAAGCCTATTTTCTCATTGGTTTCATCATTGGTGATAACGCCCCATTGATCTGCTTCGGAACCTGTTCCGGCAGTGGTGGTAATGCAAACCAGGGGTAGGGGCTTGTTTACCATCGTTTGTCCTTTTCCGGTTCCACCACTGATGTAATCCCATACATCGCCGGGATTCGTGGCCATGAATGCCATCGCTTTGGAGGCGTCCATTACGCTTCCACCACCTAGGGCAACTAAAAAAGTCGCAATTGTTTTCCTTGGCAAAAGCGGCTCCCGCCATTACGGTCGATTTTAACGGATTGGCTTCTACCTGGTCAAATACGGCAGTTTCAACACCTGCTTGCTGGAGTTCGCTTTCTACTGTATTCAGATATCCGTTATCCTTGGTAGAGCGACCGTTTGAAATAACAATCATTGCTTTCTTTCCGGGCAATTGCTGATTGTGAAGTTCCTTCACCATACCGGCACCAAAACAAGGTGCGGGTAGGAATGTAAATTCTAAAATGACTCATTATTCTTCTTTTTTTTTAAATCCTATAAATTATTCTATTTCTTTTCCCATTTCATAAGCTTCCCGTAGGGTTGGTTTATCTTTTATTTCACCCACATGCCAAACTCCGGTTCCATACACAACTCCTTTGATGGTTGGATTTTCCAGGCAATCCAGAAATCCCTGGAAAGTGTCCACGGTACGTTCCATCAGTTTCCGATCATCTTCGGCAGCGGTGACAATGAAGTAAAATTCCTTATTCTTCATTTCCGTATAGAGGCCACAACAACGATCTATCAACGTTTTCATCTGTGCACTCATCGTGTAGAAATAAACGGGTGTAGCCATAACTATTACATCGGCTGCCACCATCTTCTCTATAATTTGCCGCATCGTCTTTCTGCGGGCAAGGTTTTCCGTGCAGGCTACATGTGCTGCATCCTGTGCAATAATGGATTGTCTTGTCACGCAGGAAAACCTTTTCTGCTTCGTTACCACTTCAATTGCTCCTCGCATAAATTCGTCGCAAAAGGGTGTCGGAGTTTCCGCCACGACGAGGGCTGATGATAAAATCAATATTTTCTTAGTCATAATCATTTTATATTATAAAGTTAAAACCACTTCTTATTTCTTATGCAGCCATTTCCATTCTGATTTGCCTTTCGGATTGTGTAGCACGTATTCTTAATACGACGAATACAATGCTTAAAACAAGGAATACCAGAGATCCGATGACGGAATAACGCGTATTGAAGAAGGTGATAAATAATCCGCAGACGGCTGCACCTACTGTAGTACCGAGATTGGCAGACAATAAATACAGTCCGTTGGCAAAATCCGGTGCTTCAGGGGAGCGGCATGCGTTATCATGTATTGCATGGTGTTCTGTCCGTATCCCGCCAGAATTCCCAGGATCAGAATGATAACTGCCATTGCCATAAGCCATTCCCCCAAAGCGAATACTCCTATATAAAAAAGTCAGTAGTGCCAAAGGAATCATTATCATACTACGTACCGGATTGACCGCCAGTTGCTTTCCGGCTATTACATTTCCTATAATATTGGCCAGTCCATAAATCAGTAGCATTGTACTGATTACGGTGTACGAAACCCCGGTGATTGTCTTCAAGTAATCAGACATATAGCTGAAGAACCCGAATAAGGCTCCGTTAATCAGCGTGATAACGAGAATGGAGTACCAGACTACTTTCTTTTTTAATACACCGAGTTGTGTACCATAGGACAGTTTCTCTTTGACCGGCATGGAAGGTACAAAACAGGATGGTTGCAACCAGTACCAATGCATTTACAACGGTGAAGAATAACATGCCCATTGAATATGAAACTTCACTTGCAATGTAGCTTGTCACCGGTACTCCCAGCACCATACCTGCTGATACGCCGATGAATACTTTTGCTACCGCCTTTGGTGCCTTCTCTTACTGACAGATGCTGCCGCTACCGTGAAAGCCATAGATACATATACCGGATGAAGGAATGCCGGGAGTGCACGGGATATCAGCAATACCGTAAAATTAGTGGTCATCATGGAGATGATATTACTTAATGTAAATAATCCCAGTGCCAGTATCATCACCTTTTTTCCGGTTGATACCCGAAAACAGTAAAGGGTGATGGGAGCGGATATTGCTACTACCAGTGCAAATATACTAACCGTCCAACCCCGCTTCCGGAACAGTTACTTGAAAGTTCTCGGCTATCAGGGGCAAAATTCCAATCACACCCATTTCGGTATTGATTATTCCGAATACACCGGTTGTGAGGATGAATACAAAGTAGGGTACTTGAATTGAGTTTGAATTTATTCTTCATATATTTCTTTTTTGTACTGCAAAGGTCGGGGAAACGTAGCATTTCCTTTGTAGAGATAAATTACGGATATGATAACCCCAAATACAGTTTCTCGTAAATGCAAAAGCGCCCCACTGCATCATCAGTGTGCAGCGGGGCGTTTTTTGAATAGAGGTGCGGTGCGTTGTCTTCTTATCCCAACGGGTCTTCTTCTAAGCCACCGTCTCCGCCGCTCGGTTTGCCGGAACCGGTGCCGTCAAGACCACTGATGGAACTGACGTTGGTCCACGTCACATTCTCGCCGATGAGGGCGCGGGTGACGGCACGCTGCCTTTGGCGGCGCGACTCGGGGATGAAGCGGACGCGGGTACCGGAGATTTGGTTGGCGTTCACCTTCTCGGCGCTGTCCACACCCTTGCCGTTGGAGACGCAGGTGTAGTAGAAAGTGCCCAGACCTTCCACGTGCACGGTGCGACCGGTGTTCATACTGCTCCCCAGCACCAGGCCGAGGGCTTCGAGCGTGGCCTTGCTGTCGGCGCTGCTCACGGTGGAGATGAGGGCGATTTGCTTGCAAAGCTCGTCCATCTCGATAGGTTTACCCACGCTCACGGCCTGGGGGATGCCACTTCTTGGACATCTTTTTTGTAAATAGGTTTGAAAATGCCATACGTTATGGTTTTTAAGTAAAACATGCCCTGTAGACCATTCTGAAAGAGGTGGGAGACTTATAAGAAGTGTCATCGATACTTGTGCTAAGTATACCTGATACTTGTGCTAAGTGTCGAGCATACTTGTGCTAAGTATCAACAACGGTCTTTAGGCTCTTCTACGGTTCATCTTGACTGTCAGGATTTATTTAATTATTGCTTGTTGAAAGTATTTCAGTTGATGATTAGGGGGGATTTTTCGCATATTCCACTGATTTGTTCATAAGGGACGCATGCACAGCTACGGTTGTCAGATAACGCAGTGCCACATAAGGAACTACTTCACAGGAGATGCGCAGATGCAAGGTAGCAATTACTTCCGCAAAGGCGCGGATGAAAGGAATAATCCGCCCATTTGTATATCTGTACCCATACATGGTCTCCTTTTCTTGATGTGTAGTTCTGGATTCTTCATAAGCTGTATAATTAATGTGATTTGTGTGGGGTTACTTGCATAGTAACGGCAGGCAACTATAGCGGTGTAGGTTGAAAAAGCGTTTTTGGACGGCTTTTACCCCCAGGAATGAGCATATAAATAGAAGTTGTCTTGGTAATAAGGCGCACAAATAGTGCATCCGTTTTCAGGGATTGAAGGCGGAATTATATTTCGTATATCTATTAGGATAGTAAAAGTCAGATAGTAATATATAAGATTAAATAGCTTTTTATTAGCATTTGTTTGCTTTTTGTCAAAGAATGCATCTTTGTATGTGACTTTTTGCCGTTACTGCAAAAGTAATATCCACCTTAATAAAGTGCCGTACAGCATATTGATGCTATCTACTTTCTTCTTTTACTTCCTTTCACTAAGGCAATCACTTGTCTGTTTACTTTGTCTATTACCTCCATCAAAGGGCTTCAGATAACTCATCGTCACCCGTATGGACGAATGTCCCAACGACGGCTGATAAGTCAAGAGGTGTTTCCACTATGATAAGCCAGCGTCGCCCCGTATGGCGGGCGGTATACGAACTCACGGAAACGCCGGGCAAAGTTTTTCATCAACCCGTGCCAGTTCCCGGTTGAAGCGGCGCAGTGTATCCTGATAAAGATGATACCGTTCTTTACCCGGAGATGCCTCATTCAGTATCGGGAACAAATACTCGATTCAGCCCTGTTTCTGTACTTCTGTAGCAACCGGAATGCGTCCGGCGCGTCCACCACCATCAATTTACCTGTCTTGTGACGCCGGTAGACAATACGCCTGCCTTGCAAGTTCTGTTTCCCGCAAATGTGCCAGGTCGATGAAAGGCATACCGCGAAGCATGAACATCAGCATGAACAAAAGCAAGTACACGCTGTTGCGGTAGCGACAACGCACAGAATTCTGTAGTTTTCTAACTGTCGCATCTGCCCCGCTGTTGAGTGCCCGCTTGGTGCGCGACTCTACTTTGGTATACAATTCCTTGAACAATATCGGATTGTAGTCTACCATGCCGGGTGGCATCCAACGGTTATAAACTGCCTGGCGTGCGCATGTAAGTGGAAATAGTGTTCGGACTGCATTCACATTCCGTTAGCCATGTCTCATACTCCTTCAGTCGCTCCGGCGTAAAGACATCCCGTATCGGTGTAAGGGCATTCGACATTGATGTCGGATCATCTCGCATCGGTGCAGAGGCATTCAAAAACGGGTAAAAAGAGCGCAGTACGCTCCGGTAAACATGTGCTGCCGGAAATTTCCCTTCTTTCCAAATCGGCAATTACCGTCTCCATGTAGTCAGTCAGGTTATCACCTGCTGACACTACATTTTTTTTCTTTATCTTCCATAACGGTACTAAAATTAATCTTCACCAAAACAGGCCAAGTTCAGCAATGTTTATGAGAATAAAGAATAACCTGTTCCTGCTGTTCGCCAATAGGCATCGTAAATGATGTTTTAGTTTCTTTTCCGTTTAATTAGTATACTCTTACGAAGAAAGCCGATGGATGTGTCTATTTTGTCCGAAAACTAATACAATACATTTATGAAAAACTTAGCTATCTTGTTTTATTTTTCCTGTTAGCTATTCCTGCATCGGCGCAGAATCAGTTCAAGTTGAGCTCTATTCCTTTTCTTCTTTCCTGGCATAACATGTCTAAATCCTTTCAGATGACAGATATTAATAAGCGTATTTCCACTATTCCGCACAATCTGATTATCCACAACCACCCTGTTGATTACGAAATAGAAAAAGACCGGATCAGCATAACTGCGGCAGGAAAAACGAATCTTTTCAACAGCCCTTCCGGGAAGTCAGAAGGTTGCAAACGCTCCGCTTATCCTGTTTGAGCCGGAAGCTGATTTTACAATGAGTGCACGGGTTACAGGCAAATTGAAGTCGGTCTATGATGTAGCTGCCCTTGTCATTTATCAGGATGATGATGTCTGGGCGAAGTTCTGTTATGAGAACTCGGTTCATCTTCAGCCGACAATTGTTTCCGTTGTCACCCGTACTTTCTCTGATGACTGCAACTCCATGCCGGCAGGCGATTACGCATATATGGCAGTAGTGAAGAGGGGGTCGGAATATTCATTCTTCTACTCCTCTGACAATAAAAACTGGTTGATGGTCAGGAATTTCAATCTTGGGACGAAGGGAAGATTAAAGTAGGTTTCGCGGCTACACGGTTCTCGTGGTGACGGCTTTACGGGAGTATTCAGTGAGATAAAATATCAGCCGAAAGCTTTGGATGATATGCGAATGTTGTCTTTGTTTTGAAGCTGTATCCCGAAATTTGTACCCTTATTACGGATATGATAACCCCAATTACAGATACCTGATTTCTCAATTGAAATAATTTCTATCTTTGTTGCAGTTCAAATACTTATGAATATGGATAGAGTTATAAAATTAGATAATGTAGATCACTATAACAGTCTCTACGGATTGGAAACCCCATCCTCTGGTGAGTGTGGTGGATCTTACCAAAGCAACCAAATCGGTCAATCATATCCAAATGACTTATGGCCTTTATGCACTCTTTCTGAAAGGAGCTAAGAACTGTGATATCAAGTATGGTCGCCAGCATTATGACTATCAGGAAGGAACCATCGTTTGCTTTGCTCCCGGTCAGACTGCCGGGTAAGATGCTGAATGATGTAGTGCAGCAAGAAGTGTACGGCATTCTCTTTCATCCCGACCTGATCCGTGGAACCTCCCTCGGAAAGACAATAAAGAATTATACTTTCTTTCTCTTATTCAGTAAGCGAGGGCACCTGTCCGATCAGGAAAAAGAGACTGTGATGGATTGCCTGAAAAGATCAGTATCGAGCTGGAGCATCCTATCGATAAGCATAGTAAAGCATTAATAGCTATGAATATCGAGCTTCTGCTCAATTACTGTATGCGGTTCTATGAACGCCAGTTCATCACCGGAGCAGCGCCAATATAGACTCTCTTACCAAGTTTGAGCAACTTCTGGATGAATATTTCGAAGCAATCTTCCTGTGCAGGATGGCTTGCCATCCGTGAAATACTTTGCGGATAAAATCTATCTCTCACCCAATTATTTCGGTGACATGATTAAGAAAGAAACTGGTATGACACCTCAGGAACATATTCAGATGAAAGTGATTGAACTGGCTAAAGAACATATCGTTGAAACGGACGAGACAATCAGTGAGATTGCTTATACCTTGGGATTTCAATACCCGCAACACCTCAGCCGCCTGTTCAAAAAACGTGTCGGCTGTACGCCAATGAATATAGACTGCAAAATGTACAGTTTTGAAAAAGGATATATTGAACATAGAGACCGTACACCAGTGCAATTGCTGTTTGGGAAATAAGACCTTACATCCGTTGGTGAGCGCCATTGACTTATCTAAAGCCAATGTGATGCAGCGTACTATCAAGTTCGATTTCTACACCATCTTACTGTTGGAATGCGAATGTGAAGATTTCATCTACGGGCGTAAGTATTACGACTATTCCAACGCAACAATGATTTTCCTGACTCCGGGACAATCCATCAATATCAACGAAGGAAAGGCATTTCCCCGAAAAGGGCTGGTTTTGGCTTTTCATCCCGACTTGCTTTGCAGCACTTCATTGGGGCGGAACATTAAAATTACTCTTTTCTTTTCTTTATCATCTGAATGAAGCATTGCACCTTTCCTTGCGCGAAAAGGATAAAGCAATTGAATGTATGTACAATATTGAGAAGGAACTGCAACATGCAATAGACTGTCATAGCAAGACCTTGATTTCAAGATATATAGAACTCCTGTTGGATTATTGTTCCCGTTTCTATGACCGTCAGTTTATCACTCGGAATGAAGTCAATAAGGCGATATTGAACAAGATGGATATTGCGTTGGATGACTATATCCAGTCGGACAATTGAAAACGGTGTATTACCCTCTACAAAATACTGCGCAGATATATCATTTATCTCCCCGTTATTTCAGCGATTTATTGAAGTTTGAAACGGGGAAGAATCTGGATGAATACTTCCAGTTGAAAAGGCTGGAAGTCGCTAAAAGATGCTATTAGGCAAAGGTTATACAGTAAGATCGGTTGCTGAAAAATTGGGCTATCAAGCGTACAATATTTCAGCAACCTGTTTCAGAAAACTGGTAGGGGTATCTCCCTTGCGAATATAGATTGTCACAAAATTAAGTGCTCTTGACATTTCTGCGATACCCACATTCCTATATCCTGCTTACTGAGTGCTGCCGCCATCAGGTCGGGGAACTTATCGGGCGTACAAGCAAAGGTAGGTACACCGATATTTGCCAGAAATTCTGCATGATTTTGTCATAAGAAGGGGCACCGTCATCATTCAGGGCGGGCAGTACGATAAGTTGCACGCCACTATTCACCAGTGATACGAACTTCTTTCGCATTTCTCTTGGATCGCCCCCTTCATACAAGTCGGTCACCAGTACCAGTACCGTATCTTGCGGACGGGTGATTACTCCTGGCAATAGGTCAGGGCGCGGGCGATATCCGTGCCGCCCCCAACTGTACACCGAAGGTAAGTCTACCGGATCTTGCAAGTCATCGGTAAGGTCTACCACAGCCGTATAAATACCACCATCCGCGTGTTCACTGCCGGAATGGAAGCCAGTACAGACCCGAAGATTCCGGGTAAATGACGGATGTCCCCCATAGAACCGCTTTGATCCAGACACAGGATAATGTCTTTCATCGCTTTCCGTTTACGCCCGTAGCCAATACGGATTTCGGGATAATCGTCTTATAGTCCGGTTGGTAGTTTTCAGGTTCTTGGTAATGGTCGTTTTCCAATCTATCTCATTGTAACGCGGGTTTCTCCGCCGTGCAGAACAGTTCAAGCGCACCCGTCACCGCCTGTTGCGTAGGAGCCGACAGTTTGCGAAGCAACTCCTCAACCACCTTGCGGACTACCTGGCGTGCCATCTCCTTATTCTTTTCAGGAATCACCCGACTGAGTGACATCAGGGTAGCCACAAGATGAACATCGGGGACGACCGTTTCCAAGCATTTCTTTTTCGGTAAGCAGACTGGTCAGATTCAGACGTTTTATAGCATCCCGCTGAATCACTTGTACCACTGTCTGCGGAAAGAACTCACGGATATCTCCCAGCCAGCGGCTTACCTTGGGAGCCGAGGAACCCAGCCCCCCTCTTCTATCACTATCATATACAGCTTCCAAAGAATGGTCTATCCGCTGTTCTTCCAGATTCAATGTCACGCCTGTACCGTCAGCCTCATCGCCGCCCAGTATCAGACGCCACCTTTTCAGTAATTCTTCTTCCATCTTCTTTCCTTTACTTTGTTTCCAGTCCCAATAATTGACGAATCACGGGGATTACCTTCTTTGCTTCTTCCCGATTCAGACACTCATTCTCCGTTACCGAAGCTCCTACGGCAGATGATGTGCCCGTAGAATCCGTACGACGGGCTTTCTCACCCAGCTTACGGCGTTCGGCAGAGGTAAATTCGCTGAAAGTACGCCTCAATACAGGTAACAATTCCATAAATGTTTCTTTGTCCTGCGAACATACCCAGTTATTCACCAAATTCCAGAGACGGTCGTCCAGCAACAGGATCGAACCGGATGAACGCAAAAAGCCTTCGAACCAGTATGCCATATCTGCCGGAGCATTGCCAACAGAAGAATAAAAACTAAGTGTCGTCTCCATCTCCTCTGCGGAGATTTCCCTTGTCATTCAGCAGACGGGTAGCATAACCGGACAACAACGGCTGCACATTGGCAGAAGAACGTACCTGACCGATGAAATTGCGCCACATCAGGTTCAGTTCTTCCCGATTCAGAATGGAGAGCGCATAGTCCGTGGCAACCAATTTATTCAGAAGATCACCGGCTGCCTCTTCATCGATATTGATACACACCAATACACCACCCGCAAGAATACGGGCAATCATGGCTTCGAGCATATCACCGACCTTCGAGAAATCAAGATCACGCACGTTTCCGTAACGGACGATATTCACCAGATCGGGGACCGCCTCCATCATTTCCAGAATATCGGTAGAAGCAGCCGAAAGACGGTCCAACTGTACGGTCATCGCTTCTACCAGCGCCGGAAGATCGGCGGGGAGGACCGTACTCAACAAAGCTGTCAGTTCCGGGATATGCTGAATCTCCGCCATCTGTTTCAACAGATATTTCTGCGTAGCTTCCATCACCGTGTTTCCCCAGATAGCCCGTTCAATGATTTGGATGATTTGTTCCGGTTTGTGATACAAGGTCCATTTTTCCTTGAAAGTACCTTTCCCGTCTATCCGTCCGAGGATAGTCCAGTCGATGCCCAGCAGTTGCAGGCGATGGAAGAAGATACTTCGCTCCAGATCATTCGGCTTGCGGAGGTCTAATATCAGTTCTTTGATCTCAGCGGTGAACGGAACACGCAGACGTTTCTGTATTTTCTCCACGTCTACCAGCAGAGGGTACTTTGGGAACGTCATCAGGTACACTTCCCAAGCGGTTGCTGATGATCAGTTCTTCTTTGATAATCTGCAACAAAATATCATCTCCGAAGCCCATCACCGTAGTGACAGCTTCGTTATATTCATTCAGAGAAAGGATAAGGCAGATCTCTCAAAGCAGCCGTCACCTGTGCCAGACGGACGGTTTCAATAACATGGGCTACCGAGATATCCATATTCTTCTGCCGCAACAGAGAGGCGATCCGGCTCCCCCAAAGCGTGCCATCATCCTCCGGATGATGCCAGAGATAATGATACCAGCCCGGGGATTATCTGCCGGCTCCGTATCCGCTGCGGAAAGCAAGCCGGTCATACGTCCACGGAATCCATGTACATTCTACCTTTACTTTGGGAAGTCCCTTCAGTAGTTCATTATCGTCCTTTACTTTGGGCATATCGTCCAGTGCGGGTACATGCCATGCACCACAGACGACGACAATGCGTTCGAAATTCTCCTTCTGTGCCGCACGTATCATTTTACGCATCCACGCTTCACGTATCAGGTCACGCGGAGAGGTGTGCCCCGGAAGTTCTTCCCGAAGAGCAGTCACAGCCTCTTGTACCGCCTGAAAAATATCGGCAGGTTCTTGCCGGTGTTCAATCATAGTTTCCACCAGGATTCACCATCAGTAAATCCTGCGGCATGAGCCAGCCAGTCGAACGGGTCGCCGGCTTCTGCGACTTCAGCGGTCGTTTCCGTCTCCTGTTCAGAGGTCTTTTTCTGTCCGAAGAGCCAGCGAATAGATCAGAGGCAAGTCGAAAAAGCGGAAAGGTATCCGGTTCTGTACGGCATAAAGCATCGCCTGCCACTCGGGCGAGAACTCCGCAAAAGGGTAGAACACTGCATTCTGAGGCTCGTCCGGCTGGTATGCCAGCAAAGCTACCGGAGGCGTCATCTGCGGATTTTCCACACAGGCCAGCAGCGCTTCGGCTTCTGCCGGACCTTCTACCAGAATCAGATCCGGTTGCAGTTCCTGCAAGTAGTTCAGCACATTGCGGCACGAGCCGGGACCGTGATGCCTGATGCCTAGTAAATGAATAGCCATTTCTTCTTCTTTCTTTTTAAATCATATCCCTTGAAGCACGGTAAATCTCTTTCCAGCCGTCCCGATTCTTCACGACCGTTTCCATATATTCCTGCCAAACGACTTTATCCTGTACGGGGTCTTTTGACCACTGCACCCAAAATACCGGATACGAGATCTTCGGCATGAATTTCTCCGTCACCGAAATAACCTGCCATGGCCAGGCCGTTATTTACCACCGAGATAGCCTCCGCTGTGCTAAGCGTTCCGCTCGGAGTCTTCAGTTTCGTCTTACCGTCGGTAGTGGCGCCCTGACGAAGTTCACGGAAGATAGTAACGACACGGCGAATCTCCTCAAAGCAGGCTTTTCAGCCGGGAGCTGCATTACCTTTTCAAAGCTTTCTACGCGGCGGCGTACAATGTCTATCTCTTCGTCAATCGTATCCGGCAAAGGGAGAATAACGGTATTGAAACGGCGTTTCAAGGCACTCGACAGATCATTGACACCTTTGTCGCGGTTGTTTGCTGTTGCAATGATATTGAAACCGCGGATCGCTTGTACTTCTGTATTCAGCTCCGGGATGGGCAATGTCTTTTCAGAAAGAATAGTGATCAGTGTATCCTGCACATCGGAACCGATGCGTGTCAGCTCCTCAATACGGCCTATCTTACCTTCCTGCATAGCTTTCATAACCGGAGTTTGCACCAATGCCTCCCACACTCGGACCTTCCGCCAGCAAACGGGCATAGTTCCACCCATAACGGATCGCTTCTTCACCGGTGCCGGCCGTCCCTGCACTATCAAAGTGGAATCACCGGAAATAGCAGCGGCAATATGCTCGCTTACCCAGCTTTTTGCAGTTCCGGGCAGTCCGTAAAGCAGCAGCGCACGGTCGGTGACAAGGGTTGCCACAGCTATTTCCATCAGACGACGGTTACCTATATATTTAGGAGAAACTTCAAACCCGTTTTTCAATTTACCACCCATCAGGTAGGTGACTACCGATTGCGGAGACATTTCCCAATTTTCGGGAACAGAGTTTGTTTCATTCTGTTTCAACTCGTGAAGTTCTTCTGCAAATTGCTGTTCAGCATGTTGTCTAAGTAAAGGTACTCATATTGTTTTGTATTATTTATTGTCATTAAACAAGCTGTTTATTTTTCTTTCATTCTCATATATTCCTGTCAGTCGGCAGAATTTGGCAATGGCATGGTCGGCATCGTATGCCACTGCCTGTTGTTCCACTTTGGGCAACATCTCCGGAGGAAAGTATAGCGACAGGCGTTCTGCCATCTCTTTCGGATAATAGTAATAATTGCTATGGAACAATCTTTGTAAAAGCTCGTGTGGAGAATTTTATTCCCCATTGCGTCCCTGTCCGCATTATACCAGGGTTCGGGAATATAATTGCTCTTGCTGTCTGTCTGGAAGTTGATTTCCTCCCGTTGCTCCGGCGTCAGTAATCCCATCAGCGAAGAGGCGTAGGCTTCATTTGAATCTTCTTTCAGGGTTTGATACGCCCACAGATTGTCACCGAAGTTTTCTATCGGCTGGCATAAGTTGAAAGTAGGAACCGAATGGTGGCTTCTTTGCCAGTTTTGCGGCGGCTTTCTCCGGTGAACAGTCGTAGAACTCTGCCCAGAAACTGAGGTGGTACACGTTCGGCGAGTTGGCGGAGCAGAAACTCTTCATCTTTTTTTTCTTGTTGGAACTGACCTCTTCCAAACCCAATTTCTTCATCTCAGGTGTAAAAGGTGATTTTATCGTATGACCAGCCCAGTAACATCTTATAATGAAGTTTTCCACGCAGCAGGTCACAGTATGTTTTTACCAGTTCCGAGTCGGGCAGACTGCATAACAGGCGACGGGCGGTTTCTTTTACATTACTGCTTCGGTCGGTAGTGGCAATCTCTTGCAGGAAGTTCTCATCCGTTTTACTCAGATTGGCGCGCAGGCATTGTATCAATTCGTCGCGGTGGGCGGCAGATTCATTTTTCAGTTCGGTTTGCAGTACAAGGCAAGTCCCTGTCCGGGGTTCTCTTTTCTCAGGCGTTGCAGCATCCGTTTCCGTTCTTCATGCGAGGCTGTTTCCCAAGTCTGGTTTCGGTATCTCCCCAGTCCGGTAATTCCATGTGGCTAAGCAGCCAGCGTCCACGGTTACCTGTTAAGGAAGAAAGCAGTGCTTGCTCTTCGTGCTTATCGGGATTATTGCGGTCGTAGGCATGTGAGATTAGCGTCCGCAGATAGAATGGCGGAATAAAGCTTGTTGCACCGGACAGCTTTCCGGTAAGCATATAATAAAAAGATACCGGTTCTGTTCATTGACCATCTGAATCAGCAGGTCGCCGATATTCCGGTCGAAATAGGGCAGACTGTCATCCGGAGCTTCATTCATGGTGATAGCTTCTCCGGTAGGTAACGGTTCCATTCCGGCACGGCTGTAGGCGAAAGTCAGGGCTGAAAACTGATAGAAAGCGTCTTCCCGCATCTTCGCTCTTTTCTTGCAGCAACCGGAAGTTTTCTTCCAGAGTTTCCGGTAAACCGTTTGGAATGAATTCTTTGGCAGCGGTTCCCAATAAGGCTGCATTAATGATTGGTTCAGTTACATTCATCTCAAATATAATAGTCAGATTGATACCACATTGAATTTAGCTCCCAGCAATTGGCGTCTGCCAGAAAGAAGGCGGCAAACGGCTTTCCACCCGTGACGGATAGAATGTCTGTTCGGGTGATGTCTTGCATCTGCACAGGCATCAGTTCGTTGTTTGCATCCTGCACACAGAGTTGTTTCCCTTGAACAGCCAGTCGCAGATTTTCTACTAATACGGGTACATTTTCGGCAAATGGGTTCTGTTGCAGGGCTTCCCTGTATCGGGCGGTTGCTTCTTGCAGATTCGCATAGAAATACAGGGTAATTGCTTCTTCGGATAATTCACATTCTTTGAACAAGGCGCGAAGACTGCCTACTCCTTTATAATAACAGAGTTTTCCGTCGTAGGTACTGCCGGGAACAAGATTGAATTCCGCCAAAGTTCCGGGAGCTGTGAAACTGAGATAGATGGCGAAACGTTGCTCCGACATCCGTATAGCCAGTAAATATCATTATTCAGCTCGTTTATCTTCTGACTTCTCTTATGGAGTACCAGCCACTGGTCGGTAATTGTTTCACCCGCCAGCACATCCTCTTTTGCTTGCGGATAACCTATCTGTGTGCGGATTTCCTGTTGCCACTCTTCCGGTTGCAGGTCAGGTTCCGGTAACTTTTTCATCAGGGAGGTAGAGTTTTCCGAGTTGGTCGGTTAACTTGTATTTCAACTTTCCTCGTAGAAGTTTATTTCCTGAATGGCTTTCAACCGATTGGCAAGTCCGGGAGCCTGGGCGTCTACCATACGGCGGGCAATACCGTCGAAAAGAGTATAAGCCCGTTCCGGTATATTGATTAACCCGTTGCGTAGCAGGTCTTTCAGCCAAATCTCCAGTTCATCAATACCGTTCAGCACCTTTTTGGTGGCGCATAGCCTGGCGTTTGGCTTGTGCAGCTTCATCTACAGGCGTGTCGCTTTTGGCTTTCTGTTCCTTTTTTCGGCTTTTTCTTCCGCTTGGAAAGCCAGGAAGTCACCCATTCGGTTCGTCCGCTTCTTTGAACTGCTCAGCCTGTGCGGCATATAGAAATAAAGTCCCAATCCATGCTTGCATGGAAACTTCCGGCTGGGACAGGAACATTTGAATGCTACGTTTTTTGTATCGATTACGGTCTGGTATGGAGTTTTCCGCTTCTTGGCAATGCCCCCAGATAGCACGGTCACTGTGTTCCAGCAACACCACTTGGCTCTTGTCGCCAACCCCTTTTCCGGCTTTTTACGGAGGCTGCATCCGGGGCTAATTGTATGATTTGTTCTTCTGTTAGATTTAATAACATGATAATCTTAGTCAGCTATTAGTGTGTTTTTTAGATTGCAAGTATAATGCTTTTTTCTGTTTTTCAGATTTTTTTTGAAGAGAAGAGTTTTCTGTTTTTACCGGAAATCATTTGATCCGTATTCTTAAAGCCGGGAAAGATTCTGTAACTTTGCGGCAACAGGCATCACATACCTGCGAGTAATATATAAAACCGACTTGTATGGATTTTGAAACTTGCATAGCCTCTCATTCTTCAGTTCTGATGGAAGGGGCATTGGGAGAACGATTGAAGCGTGAGTATGGTCTCACCATCAATGGCAGTGTAGCTATGGCTGATTTGATTTATAGTCAACAGGGGCGGCTGGCATTGGATACTCTTTGGCAGGGGGCTACATGGGTATTGCTGAAAAATACAATCTACCGTTCTTGGCTACCACTCCGACCAGACGGGCTAATAAGCAGCAAGTTATTCAGGCCGGATATGATGGGAGGCTATTATTGAGGATAATGTCAGGTTTCTCCGTAAGATAAATGAAACATCAAATATTGAAATGTATATTGGCGGTCTGATGGGGTGTAAAGGAGATGCTTATACAGGCGCCGGTGCTCTGAACATTGAGGAAGCTCGACTTTCATCATTGGCAGGCGCAACTATTTAAATTTGCGAAAGCAGATTTCCTGTATGCAGGAATTATGCCTGTGTTGACCGAGGCAACGGGTATGGCGAGGCTATGTCCGATACCGGAATCCCCTATATCATTAGTTTTACCATTCAAAAGACGGGAAACTTATTGATGGGCATACCATCGACTATGCTATCGGTTTATTGACGATAATGTATCTCGCAAACCGGTGTGCTATATGACAAACTGTGTACATCCCTGCATCGTCTATGAAGCTCTTGCGCACAACTTCAACCAAACCGAGGCTGTCCGGACGCGGTTTATCGGTATTCAGGCCAATACTTCCGCTTTGTCTTATAGTGAACTGGACGGTTCCGCTGATCTGCAATCTTCTTCTCCTGCCGACTTGGCTGAAGGTATGATGAAATTGAAATCAGAATATGATTTTAGGATATTTGGCGGTTGTTGGAACGGATGATACACATATGGGAGAAATCGCTAAGTCTATATCTTGCGGAGCATTGTCCTGATGCTTTCGGTCTTTTTCGAAAGAGTGAATTTGAATGAGTTAATTTTGACTATATCTTAAATTATATTATTATGCTTACTTGGTTCTTGAATTTGCTTGGTTTTAAGAAAAAAATATTGGTAAAGGTATTTCTGAAGATTATGAGCCTATTACTCAGAGTTGATAGATGCAACTCCTGAAGATGAAGCTATATACTAAAATTATGTGGAGTTTGCTTAGCGATGAAGTTTGGTTTAGCGATTCACAAAAAAGCTTTCTCTCTTATTTATGAATTGGATGGAGAAGTTTGTAACGGAGGATTTAATCAATACTATTTCAATCCGTCGGGTGAGGATCGGTATGAAGTTGAAAAGGCTTTGGAATTGATTGGAGCTATTGACTTCTCAGTCTTATGAGACGAGCTAATGCTTGTTACGAGACAATAAAACCAGAATTAGAAAAGTTTGATGACGGTACATCGGAAAATTTTAGTAAAAGTTATGAAGATAATCCTCTGACAGAATTTGATAATGAATATTATGAGTTGAATAATGGAGGCCGTCTTTTTTGTATTGATGTCACAATTTGTAAAGAAACATCCACAGGATTTTATTAGTAAGTAAATTAAAGCCTATCTAAAAGAGAATACTATAATACTCAAAAAAATGAAAATTCATTCCTTTTTGTATATTTGCGCCTCTTAACTTTTTAAAAATACCACAGTTATGAGAAAAAGTACAACTATTGTTAGTTTGTTTTAGTGCTTTCAGTGGCTGCTTCTGCTGCTGATAAGGTAGTTAAGTTACCCAAGCCCAATTTGAATCGTGCCGGTACGGTAATGAAAGCATTGTCTGAACGTCAGTCTACACGTGAATATGCTTCGAAAGCATTGAGCCTTGGTGACTTGTCGGATTTATTGTGGGCTGCTAACGGAATCAATCGTCCGGAGTCTGGAAAGCGGACAGCTCCATCGGCTTTGAATAAGCAGGATGTAGATGTATACGTGATATTACCCGAAAGGGAGCTATGTGTACGATGCGAAAAATCATCAGTTAAATCTGGTTTCTGAAGGGATCATCGCGATGCTGTTGCAGGTGGTCAGACTTTTGTAAAGCGGCTCCGGTATCTTTGGTACTGGTCAGTGATGTTTCTTTCTTTGGCGATGCTCAGAAACCACAAAATCAGGTGGTTGGAGCTATGGATGTTGGTATCGTTTCGCAGAATATCTCTTTATTCTGTGCTAATGCTAAATTGGCTACAGTGCCACGAGGTTCGATGGATGCCACTCAGTTGAAGAAAGTATTGAAACTGAAAGATAGTCAGATTCCTATGCTGAATCATCCTGTAGGGTACTTTAAATAATAGAATAGATAAAAAATACCAACTTTGATATGTCGGGGAAAGATGCTATGGAAATAATGATTATCTTTGAACGACTAAAAGAAAAGTGTATGGCAATGGTATATAATGCACAGTTGCGTGAACTTCTATCGGGATACAGACGTTTGAAAAGATTCGGGAAGGTAACTATCTGTATGTAGATAAAACCGAATTTATTGTGGGAAGATAGCTTCTGCAGCAATCCCTTACTTCCTGAGCCGTCCCCGTCGTTTCGGTAAGAGTTTGCTTTTGTCTACTTTCGAGGCTTACTTTGAAGGAAAAAAGAACTGTTCACAGGGCTGGCTATCGAACAGCTGGAGACGGAATGGAAGAAGTTTCCGGTGCTGCACTTGGACTTGAATGCGGAAAAGTATGACTCACTGGAACGGCTGCATAATATTCTCGGTCGTCAACTGACACTGTGGGAACTTCAATATGGTAAAGGTGCTGACGAAATTACTCTTTCCGGACGCTTTTCCGGTATCATCCGTCGTGCTAGCGAACAAGCCGGCTGCGGTGTGGTTGTCCTGATAGACGAATACGACAAACCTTTGTTACAAGCCCTTGACGGTGCTGACGAGTTATTGGAAGATTATCGCAAAACTCTGAAAGCTTTTTACGGTGTGTTGAAGAGTGTCGATCGATATTTGCGTTTTGTCTTCATTACGGGAGTGACGAAATTTTCGCAAGTCAGTGTGTTCAGTGATCTGAATCAGCTAAATGATATCAGCATGAAGCCTCAGTATGCCACACTTTGCGGTATTACTGAACAGGAATTAGTCGATGTTTTTTACTCCGGAACTTCAATGTCTGGCGAAGCCAATGGGCTGATTTGGGAAGAAACTCTGCAGAGAATGAAATCTATGTATGATGGTTATCATTTCTGCGAGTTTGCTAAAGGTGTCTTTAACCCATTCAGTGTGCTCAATGTATTTGACGGTTATAAGTTCGACAACTACTGGTTTCAGACCGGTACTCCGACTTTCCTCGTCCACATCTTGCAAAAAACAAAATATGATTTGCGTACTTTGCTCAATGGCATTGAAGCCCCTTCTTCCGTATTTTCCGAATATCGGGTGGATTCCAATAATCCTATTCCGTTGATTTATCAAAGCGGCTATCTGACAATCAAAGGCTTTAATGAGCGTTTTCGTAGTTATCTGTTGGAATTTCCCAATGACGAAGTACGTTATGGTTTTATTAATTTCCTTGTGCCGTTCTATACCGGAGTGATAAATGACGATCAGGGGTTTATATCGGTAAATTTGTCAACGAACTGGAGAGTGGTGATTATGATGCTTTTCTTACCCGCTTGCAAAGCTTTCTTTGCCGACTTTCCTTATGAACTGAATGAACAGACTGAACGTCACTATCAAGTTTGTATTCTATCTTGTTTTTAAATTGATGGGACAGTTTACTCAAGTTGAAGTACAAAGTGCCAGAGGGCGTGCAGATGCTGTAGTGAAAAACTCCTCAATACATTTACGTCTTCGAATTTAAACTGCATGATACTGCGGAGGCTGCGTTGAAGCAAATTGATGAGAAAGATTATTTGATACCTTATCAGGCTGACGGACGGGAAGTGATAAAACTTGGTGTGGAATTCAGTGCTGAGAAACGCAATATTAATCGCTGGCTGACTGTAATGTCATAATAAAAGGGTTATCCTCTTCAAGAAGATAACCCTTACATTACATGAATTTACTCTATTTTTTTAGCCTTGTTTATTTGGCATCTTCAATAATAGAACAGATACTAACCCGGTTCCAGTCTGGTTCTGTGAACATGTCACCCACTCCCTGACCTTCGGCAGTAATGCGTGACGGGTTGATTTTATACTTATTGACCAAGATTGTCTTTACGGCTTCGGCACGTGCTTTAGCTATTCTTGCATTGACTTCAGCACTACCTTCCGGTGAAGCGTAGCCTTTAATCACCACTGTTGTATTTGCGTATTTCTTCATGTAAGAAGCCACGCGTTCCACATTTGGCAACTGAGAGGCATCGACTGTAGATCTACCTTGTTTGAAAGTAATGATGGATTCCGGAATACGGCTGGTCTCCACTACCGTCTCAACAGGGATTACCCGGTTCTGTAAGTTGTTTACTTCTTGTTGCAGTGCGCTGATCTTCTGTGCGTCGACATTGATCTGACCATTCTTTTCATTCACTTGTGAGCGAAGATTATTGATAGAATTGTTCAGGTCGCTTATCTCAACCGGATCATAGAGTTTAGCCAAGGTAAAGTGATGGCTTCCGTTGCTACCACCAAAGTGGTAAGCTACACCTGCTGTTAGTTCAAAGGCGGCATTGTTCACATTGAATCGGCTACGGTTGTGGTCGCCTTGCATATCATATACCAATGCTGGTTTGACTCCTATCGTCCAGGCTTTAGCTTCTCCGAGATTGAAGTTGAAATTCATTCCGAAACGACTGGACCAGGAGTTCACATCTCCAGGGCCGTCCATGTAGTAGTGCAGCCATCCCGCACCGGCTACGGCCTCTACTTCGAATATGCGCGGAGTACCTGTATAGCCTGCGAACAGGTTCATCAGGTTGACTTTACCCAATAAGCTAAGGTCTGAAGCATCAAAAGCTGTCTTACTGTTCGAGGTGTTTATATATCCCATGCCTTGAACTCCCAGTCCGAAAACGGGGGTAAGTTGCTTCGTAAACTCAATTCCCAAAGCCGGGCGGGCATTCTTGAAGAAAGCGCTGTGGCTTACAGGAGTTATAATACCGGTTTTTAGTTCTATAGACCAATTGTCTGTGAATTTGCTGCCTTGTACGGTAGTCTGGGCATTTGCAGCCAATGCTGCTAAAACAAATGCTGATAAAATAATTGATTTTTCATAATTGAAATGCATTAATAGTTGATACAATAAAATATAACATGCCCTGAAGTAGTTTATTTGTTTGCTCTTTTCAGGAATAAAGCGGGAGGGTTAGGTTGCAGATTTCTTGTTTGCTTTGATCTTTGTTAAGTTTAAAGTTAGTTTAATCATATAATCTACTCTTTCTCGAATCCCGTTCATTAACGTAACAGCGATTCTTTCTTTAAAAATTTAATTTTCTTCTTCATAATTCATTATTTTAAATTCATAATTAAGGTTGCTGTTCATTTGTAACAACATAATCTTTGAAACATGGTTCGATGTATGAAAGGGTAATTAACAATAATTTAATGTTGCTCAAGATCAATAAAAAGTTGGCTCAGTTTACTCTCACTACCCTCACTTTTAAAATAGCTTATTGATAATTAGAATATTAAGTGTGGGTGAGGTAAAAATCCGGCGTGAGAGTAAGCCGCTTACTCTCACACGGATTTTACATTTCTACATCATAACTTCTTCTGTTATACCGTAATACCCCACGTTTGGCGCATATATCGGTTGGTTCTGTAATCCGATGTTTTTTAGCTTTCCTTCCCCGCGTAAGCGGCGGATATGCCCCATTGCGGTCGATTTCATCATGCCGCATACCGCTTTGGAAGTCACTTCTTGTCATCATGTGGTGCTGACTGAAGTAGATGGTTAGCCGGCTGTCTATTTCTTCATCCGATAATTTGTTGGAGTGTCCGTTGTGTTTTATATTCTTCAGTTTCACATTTCCGATTTCACTTCTCAGTTCCTGATCCGCCCGGAATTTGATGCCTTTCAGCCTTACTTTCGTATTCTTCCGTTTTGTATCTTCTTTTATTTCTTCCGTGCAGGTCAGGGTAGGGTGGAAGTAACCGATACCATCCAGATGTACCTGCCTGCCCTCCGCCAGTTCTTCACCCATTTGCATGAGACAGGGCGTCGAGCACGGCGGACACATCCGTTTCCGTCAGTGAACAACGTTCCTGGATTTTGCGTCGTAACCGGTCGGTTCCTGTCTTTCCGTTCAGCGTGATGCGTGCATGCAGTTTTGTTTCTTCTTGTGGCTGGTTGGGGAGCCACCGGGTTTTCGTACCATTCAAATAAGATTGCCATAGTTGCTTGTTTTAATTATAAGGTATTAATTTGTTTTACATTAGGGACTATTCTGTTTCCTCCTAAAGGAACATCCCTTTTACCCTTAGGAATGATTGGGTATTAACCTTGGTCAACAGGCTTGTCAACGTTGGTTGCTCGGTTGTTGACCGGCACAACGCCGAAGCGGGAGAGCGATGCCACCTTGTTTCATGCCCACGCCTACCGTATGGCGGTGAAGTGCTACCAGCCCTTACTGCCGTTTGCCATTACATTGAAAGAACCTTCCCTTACCCAGAGTTGCCGCATGACTCTGGACGGATATCCATACTACAATCCTGCCGCTGTACCTTTCTGCCTGGAACAGCCCCTCGGCATGCCCGAGGAAGAGAACTTCCGGCAACGAAAACTCGCAGAAAAGAATCCGCTGTTGCGGCTGCATCCGGACAGTAAAGCCTCGGACACCTTCGCCATACTCTTCGAATCAGCCCTTGACCGTGCATTCCGCGAATTGGACGGCTGGAAACGGGAGGGGGATTTACGGATACTGCTGGTGCCTCTGGCCGAACATTGTTTCAAGGCAGGCATCCCCGAAGAGGAAGTAGTCCGCCAGACATTGATGCACTATTACCGGGAAGCGGATGAATTCATTGTTCGTCAAACGATTCATAACCTATATCAAGAGCTTAAAGGCTTCGGGAAAAAGAGCAGTCTGACGCAAGAGCAGGAGAGCGTTTTCCGGCTGGAAGAGTTTATGGGCCGCCGGTATGAGTTCCGCTACAACACCGTTCTGGATGATTTGGAATACCGTCAGCGCGACTCCGTCCATTTCTATTTCAAGCCTGCTGACCAGCGTGCCCGCAGTACGGTCTCCATGAATGCCCTGAAGGAGGGTATCCGCGTATGGGACCGCGACATCAATCGTTTCCTTACTTCAGACCATGTGCCACTCTATAATCCCGTCGAAGAATACCTTTACGATACCGGCCGCTGGGACGGGAAAGACCGCATCCGGGCGTTGGCCGATCTCGTCCCGTGCCACAATCCTCATTGGCGGGAGTTGTTCTACCGCTGGTTCCTGGGCATGGTGGCACACTGGCGTGGAATGGACCGGCAACACGGAAACAATACTTCTCCTCTGCTTGTCGGTTCCCAAGGGTTCCGGAAATCCACCTTTTGCCGCATTTTGCTGCCACCGGAGCTGCGTTTCGGCTATACGGACAGCATCGACTTCAAGAGTAGGCAGGAAGCGGAGCGCAGTCTGGGACGCTTTCTGCTCGTCAACATCGACGAGTTCGACCAAATCAACATCAACCAGCAGGGCTTCCTGAAGCATCTGCTGCAGAAACCGGTTGCCAACCTGCGCAAACCCTACGGCAGCACCATCCGGGAGATGCGGCGGTATGCCTCCTTCATCGGCACCAGCAACCAGAAGGACTTGTTGTCCGACCCCAGTGGCAGCCGCCGTTTCATCTGCATTGAGGTCACCGGCCCCATCGATACAAATGTCACCATCAACTACTACAAAATATATGCTCAGATGCAGGAAGAGATACAATCCGGTTACGCAGGTACATGATGTGTTGCGTTGTTATCTTCATTTACTGATACATACGGCCATGAGGATGCAGGATGCTAATCAGTATGAATCGCATCCGAATGCTTCACAGCGTATTGCAGAATTGTTTATGGAGTTACTGGAAAGGCAATTTCCGATAGATTATCCCCGTGCTGCATTAGTTCTGCGTACGCCGACTGATTATGCCAATCGGTTGTCTGTGCATGTGAACCATCTGAATAAGGTTATTAAAAAACGACAGGAAAAACGACCTCAGTACTTATTGCAGAAAGAATCGTAAAAGAAGCTGTTCAATATCTGCAACATAGCAATCTTTCTATTTCAGAAATGGCATTTGGACTGGGCTTTGGTCTGTTTCCTACTTTAGTAAGTTCTTTCGTAAACATACAGGTAAGTCGCCGACTGAAGTCAGGGGAAGGTAACTATTTGATTTGTACAAAGGATGATTTGAATAGTACTCATCCGTCCGTACGCTAACACCTAACTTTGCACCGAAATGAAATATTAAAATTATGAAGTACAGAAAATTAGGTAAAACAGATGTGCAACTTTCCGCTATCGGACTGG
>VOFH01000702.1_pt1 | contig 36000 bp, 63 predicted proteins | sample 5384091 | NCBI WGS metagenome assembly VOFH01 (sample SAMN12384727, study PRJNA508395) | human gut metagenome | isolation source: healthy gut G | host: Homo sapiens
CCTACGCAAGCCATAACAGCTGCTGGCAATTTACCTTCCGCTTCTAGAATTTGCTCACGCGCTTCACGGCTGATGATGGATTGGAAATCGCGAACAATCATGGGGAATGGATGCGCCCCCATTACGGAGCCCAATACATAGTGTGTATCGGACATGCGATTTGTCCATTCGCGCATCGCTTCAGATACAGCATCTTTTAATGTGCTTGTACCAGTTGTTACAGGATGTACCTTAGTGCCCAACAATTCCATGCGATATACGTTAAGTGCTTGCTTGACGTTCACAGTCCTCAGCGCCCATGTATACTTCACATTCCATGCCCATCAACGCAGCGATAGTAGCTGTTGCCACGCCGTGTTGACCAGCACCGGTTTCAGCAATAACGCGAGTTTTACCCATCCGTTTTGCCAATAACATTTGACCGATTACGTTATTCAATTTGTGAGAACCAGTATGGTTCAAATCTTCACGTTTTAAGTAGATTTTAGCGCCCCCAAGGTCCTTTGTCATCCGTTCTGCATAATATAAAAGGGATGGACGACCTGTATATTTTTATGTAAATCCTCAAGTTCGCGTACGAAATCAGGATCATCTTTGTACTTGTTGTATGCCTCTTCCAATGCGATGACTGCATTCATCAATGTTTCTGGCATAAATTGGCCACCGAAGGAGCCAAAATAACCATGTCTTTGTTCACTCATATAACTAACCTTTCCATATGCCATTCCTACTAACACGCCTGTATAGCGTTACTATTGGCATCTATCTCAACAATCGATGAATTCCATCGGATGTGTCTAAAATATTATTATATCTTAGATTTATGTATTTTCTATGATTACTCGCCTATAATAGGCCTTATTCTCTCAACATTTAGTGAGCTATGATTCTCACGATGTTTGTGAAAGTTTTAATTTTCTCATCGTCTTTCACGCCATTTGTTTCAATACCGCTACTGATATCTATGCCATAAGGTCGGACCGTACGAATGGCACGCGCCACATTAGTACTGTCAAGACCTCCGGCAAGCATAAATGGACGTTCAAACTCGTCTAAGCAAGACCAGTCGAATACTTCGCCCGTACCGCCGCGTTCAGCCTTGTGATACGCATCAAATAACAGCATATCGGCACTGCTATCGATCCACGCCTCTGCATCTGTAGCGCTGCAGATTTGAACAGCCTTCCAAACCTCTACATCTGTTTTTCTTTGAAAGCTTGGATGAAAGCTTCATCTTCATCACCATGCAATTGCACTGCGTCAAGATTGACTTTTTAGCGATTGTAACGAGATTATCTAATGTTTCATTGACGAAGACGCCTACTGTTTTAATAGCTTCAGAATTGGTATTTTCTTCGCCAAATCCATTAGTATCTTGTGTTGTCTCAGCGTTCATTGGCACCGTATTTGTACCATATATTTTTGCGTATTGTTTATGAAGTTCTTCCACTAATGTTTTAGCTTGGTCTACCGTCACTTGCCGTTTGCTCGGTGCAAATACAAGGCCCATGTAGTCTGGCTTAGCCTCTACTACAGCAGGGATTGTTTCTACCTTTGGAGATGCCACACATCTTAACCTTTGGTGTGTAGTATGTGGGGCCATAGAGATATGCCAATTTTCAACCTTATTAGGAGAGCGCATAAAGGTTTCCCCCATCAAGGCTACACCGATGTTGTTATCGCGCAATACTTGGATATCCTCTGGCGTTTCTAGACCGCTTTCAGATACAAAGATTACATCGTCTTGAACGAGATTTCGCAGGCGCACACTGTTTTGTACGTCTACGGTGAAGTCTTTTAAATTGCGGTTGTTAACGCCAATAATGCGGGCCCCACAATCGATAGCCATTTGTACTTCGTGTTCGTCGTGAGCCTCTACCAAGGAAGACAAGCCAAGAGAGTCGGCTAACTCACGGAACTTCGTCAATGTAGGCACATCGAGGCATGCACAGATTAATAGGATTGCACTAGCCCCCACACCTTCGCTTGGTAGATTTGGTATTCATCGATGATGAAGTCCTTACGAAGTACAGGGATTTTGACAGTGCTTGCAATTTCTTGCAAATATTTTTTATCACCTTTAAAGAAGTCTGGCTCCGTTAATACAGAGATAGCCGCAGCACCAGCCATTTCATATTCTTTGGCGATGTGTAAATAGGGGAAAGTGCTCTGCAATGATTCCCTTAGACGGTGATGCCTTCTTTACTTCACAAATGAAGTTAAAGTCTTGCTGACGAAGGGCTGCTTCAAAAGGAAATCCTGTATCAGATGGTAACGCCAACGCCGCTGCTTTTACAGCCTCAGGCGATTCCACCTGTTTTTCTTGGGCTACCCGAATTTTGGTAGCCTCTATAATCTTATCTAAAATCAATGGTTATACCTCTTGGGTTGCTTTCACAAACTGTTCCATTGTAGCAAGAGCCTTGCCAGAATCGATCATATGTTTTGCCTCTTCAATGCCCTCTGCTAATGTAAGGCCCTCTTTCGCAAGGTAAATCGCCATACCAGCGTTTAGAAGAACAGCTGTGCGTTTACCACCTTGCTCACCACCGAGAACGCGGCGTGTAATCTCAGCATTTACCGTAGCGTCGCCACCTTCAAGCTCAGTTTTATCAGCGTATTCGAAACCATAGTCCTTTAGGATCGAATTCATAGCTTGTGAAAGAACCATTATTAATTTCGCATACATACGTTTTATTGGTCGCTGTAATCTCATCAAGACCATCGAAACCGTGTACTACAGCACCGCGTTTAACCCCAAGGTTAGCCAATACGCGAGCCAATGGTTCTACTAAAGATTTATCGTACACGCCCATCAACTCCACAGTAGCACCTGCTGGGTTTGCCAAAGGTCCGAGGATATTGAACACAGTACGAACGCCTAACGCTTTACGTACAGGACCCTGCATATTTCATAGCTTGGTGGTATACAGGAGCAAACATGAAACACATATTGGCTTTGTTAAGGACCGCCTCATTTTGTTCACCATTAAGCTCTAATTTAGCGCCCAACGCTTCGATCAAATCAGCAGCACCACATTTACTGGATACACTGCGGTTACCATGCTTTTGCTACAGGAATACCTGCCGCTGCAGAAATGATAAAACCAGATGTAGTAGAAATGTTGAATGTATTCGCTTCGTCGCCACCAGTACCTACGATTTCTACAACAGTACCTTCATGAGGCACAGAACCAGCCTTTTCACGCATAACCTCAGCAAAAGCTGTAACCTCATCTACAGTAGGGCCTTTCGCTGCTAGAGCACATAAGAAACCAGCCATAGGGACTTCGGCTACATCTCCGCTCATAATCTTGTTCATTGTATCCTTTGCAAGGTCATAAGATAAATCTTGACCATGGGTTACTTTATATAATGCTTCTTGGATCATTTATAACTCCTTTTGAGGATATCTATTAAATTGATACCATATCTACCTAATATCGGTACCGATTGGGTCATGCCCTCAGCCTCCAAGTGGCCACCCCCGCTATGCGGGGCGCCAAGTCGGCTTCGCACATAACCCAATCGCACCTATCAACTAAAAATCATACCAATTTAATAGATATCCCTCAAACAAACTATTATCAAACGATCCTGCGCATTATATGGAGTAACGCACAGGTCATCCCTTTATAAGAGGTGGGAATGGTGGTGCTACGCACCACTTTTTCTTATATTAGGGGTTCTGGTTCGCATATTTCTTTAGAAAAATATAGTTACTGTTCGATATATGTATTGTAGAGGGGCTATTATAGGTACTGCCAAGGTTGCGTTGGCAGGAAATAAGGTCTTAAGGAACGACTTGGCGGCCCCACGTAGTGGGGGGGTGGCCACTCGGAGTTCCGAGAGACCTTATTTCTGCCCGAACGTGTTAGATGCTTAAGAATAGCCCCTCGATACCTAAATTAGACAGTAGTTTATTTTTCTAAGAAATTGCGAATCATTTGTTCCCCGTTCGGTGTCATGATAGATTCCGGATGGAATTGCACGCCGTAGATTGGGTAGTCTTTGTGTTCTACGCTCATTACTTCGCCGTCGTCGGTAATGGATGTAACGATGAGTTCGCTTGGCATGGTTTCGTCAATGATTGCCAAGGAGTGATAGCGTGCTACTTCGAATTGTTCAGGCAATCCCTTGAGGATTTTGGATGGGTGTACTTGTTTCGCCACGCTTTGTTTGCCGTGCATCACTTGTTTTGCGTAGGATACGGTACCGCCGAATACTTCGCCGATGGCTTGGTGACCGAGGCATACGCCGAGGATTGGGAATTCGCCTTTGCATTCGCGCAATAGGGTCTTCGTATACGCCCGCATCAGCTGGTCTGCCAGGTCCTGGTGAAAGTATCACACAGTCTGGTTTCAAAGCGCGGATTTCTTCAACTGTTAATTCATCACTGCGGATGACTTTAATATCTGGATCGATAGAGCCTACTAATTGGTATAAGTTAAAGGAGAAGCTATCGTAATTATCTATAAGGAGTACCATTATTCTACCTCCTGTGCATCTGTAATTGCGGAAATCATGGATTGGCCTTCGATCAAGGTTTCGTTATATTCACTAGCAGGTACGCTATCGCGAACGATACCTGCGCCAGCGCTCGAACATAGACCTTACCGCCTTTATTCATAGCCATGCGGATACCGATACATACGTCCATGTTACCGGAGAAATCGATGTAACCTACAGCACCGCCGTATACGCCACGCGGGCTTTTTTCAAGTTCATGTAAAATCTCAATAGCACGAATTTTAGGAGCCCCGGACAATGTACCAGCTGGCAATGTAGCACCGATAGCATCGAGAGCATCTTTACCATCTTGAATGTCGCCGCTTACAGTAGATGTAATGTGAATTACGTGGGAGAAGCGTTGTAACATGTGTAACGCCTCTACTTGTACGGAACCGAATTTAGCAATTTTACCTAAGTCATTACGACCAAGGTCAACGAGCATGTTATGTTCAGCCAACTCTTTTTCGTCATTAATGAGTTTTTTCTTCAATAGCGAGGTCCTCTGCTTCGGTTTTACCGCGGCGCATAGTACCCGCAATTGGGAAGGTGTACATCTTACCATCCGTCAATTTTACCAATGTTTCTGGAGAAGCACCTGTAAGCTCTACATCGCCACCAGATAAGTAGAACATATATGGAGATGGATTCAATGTACGCAATACGCGGTACGCATTTAATAAGCTACCATCGAACTCAGCTTCACGGCGATTAGATACAACACATTGGAAGATATCCCCTTCCTTGATGTAGTGCTGTGTCTTTTTAACAACTGCTTCAAACTCGTCCTTTGTAAATTCAGAAGTGAACTCTGTTTTAAGAATGCCTTTTGGAACATCTGCCTCTTTGCCGTTTACTACAAGATCAGCTAATGCTTTAAGTTCAAGCTCAGCCTTGTTGTAGTTACGTTCTAAATCATTTGTGCTGATGTTAGCAATCAGGTAGATTTTGTTTTTGTAATGGTCGAATGCGATTACCTTTATCGAAGAGCATAAGGTCTACATCGTTGACCATAGCAGGGTCATCATCTGGCGTTGGGAAATCGAGGGTTGGCTCGATGTAGCGGATATATTCACAAGCAAAAGTACCCTACAAAGCCACCTGTAAAGGTTGGTAACTCTTCTAAACGAGGGCTTTTATATTGGCTCAAAATATTGCGAATCTCTGCAGCTGGATCAGAACACTCGAAGGTACGTGTTGTACCGTCTTTGATAGTCATTTGATGATTTTTGCAGAAGAGCTCAATCTTAGGATCATAGCCCAAGAAGGAGTAACGGCCCCAATGATTACTATTATCCGCACTTTCAAGCAAGTACGTATGACTGCTCACTTGTTTTAACGCTTTCAACACGCTAATCGGTGTGCGTACGTCGGATAAAATTTCCATATACAGGCACGATATCGTAGCCCGGTGCGATAGCTTTCACACGGTCTAAACTAGGAAAAATCATGAGAACCTCCATCTGGCATTTGCCAATAAAAAAACTCGCCCATGACAATATAACGTCAAGGACGAGTCTATAGTTCTATTTTTACAAGAGTATTAGAAAATACTTGTATTATGCTATAAATCGCGGTACCACCTTGTTTGAATGCAGTGCATTCCCCTTTCGCAGGATACTAACATATCCCTCACGACTAACGCTCGTGTGACGTCGCACCATACTAGGAATGAAAGTTCATTCTGTTCCATGCGCCCTCGGTGGTCCATTTAATAAGCTGCGTACTACGGGTTCTCAGCTAATCCCGCTCTCTGTGAGTGCATTTCCTATTTTTATCTCCACCTCATCGGTTTCTTTCAGGCGAGTATAAAATTATAATCTGATTATAATGTTTCTATAGAATGAAAGTCAAGGAAAATCTTAACTTTCAATATGCCAAGATTTTTTAAACAAAAGATGATAACTAACAAAAATATTAATATACGGAACGAAAAGACCAATAATCCATAACCCACTTAATAGGGAATCATGAAGTCTACGTATGCCTAATGTAATCATTGCTATAGCTGGCCATATCAGGATAGCCATAAATCCCCCAATGTGGTATATAAAGAGGTATACCAAGCTGAACAATTAACGATACTACGGCTATAACCATATTCATAATGACATCCATGAAAAGACGAGTTCCTATGAGACCAACCCAAAAAAGCTGATACAGGAGTCCTTCCCTTAACATCAAAGATTCTAGCAAATAAAACATCCCATATACAGCTACATATATAGTCAAATTTACTATTATTTGTAGCTTTAGTAATCGTGGAACTTCGAGTATAGGAAATAATATAGTTATTATAGCTATCTCGTCCTTCATCTAAACCATACTTATTAGAATCTGGTACACTAAGAGGCAACGCAAAGCAAGCCAAGATGAAATACTGCCAGAAAAACTCCGTCCCAATGAAAGCCTGTATTAATAAAGGTTTCAGATATAGATTCCCAACTAAAACTCATCCCCCAATACCCCCACAAACTTAGGTATGCTATGGGGAACTAATATCATATACCACAAGGATGAACCACAGTCATTTAGTCTACGTTTGAGGATAAAAATAGATGCAATTACATGTATAATCTGCAAACATCCAAAATAAATATATGACAAATATGTACTGCCTTGAAACAGACCATCTTGAATAAATCCTATCAATACCACAAATAGAAGGTACGCTAAAAATTTACTTCCCATTAAACCGAGCACAGCCCACAAAAAATGCCAATTGCAGCATTTCTATATTTTGTTTAAATAGTGAAATTTCATTATAACCACATTAAAATAAAGTTCTCTTTCTCTCTCATACCGAAGGATATCTACAAATTAAAGCTATGTAAATATAATCAATACAAAAAATATATAGATAAATAATAATAATCCCTCCAAATACGGCAATCATCATATCAAAAATTTATATTTCTCATATTCATCCCTTTTATTGTTATATCACACCCAGTTTTCTATCTATTCTAATATAAATAATTAAAATTGAATATATTATTCCTCAAGCAATCGATAATTTATATTGTTTTCCTCTAAACACTAATAGTATACTGAAATTACATATGTTATCAGCTTCTACTGATTATTATGCGGAGGAGAGAGTATGCGTTTTTATTTCACTGATCAAATACAGCAGTCTTTCAATAAAATATTCCACCAGTGTAATAAAGATATTGCTTGGGCGGGCAAGGCTGATCTTGATGCCCTTGTGAAACTTGACGAGGAAGGCCAAAAGATTCCTGGTATTGGCGATGTGTATGCTATTTTGGCGCGTCTATTCAGGCCCTCAGTTCACCTGGATTGAAGCAGGCTTTCCTGAGGATGACACAAAGGCATATAGTTATTTACATACAGCTATTCGCAAAGGCAGTGCTATCGCTATTTTACAAGCTATGCGTACCTCTGGTGCCCTTTACACCAACCATTGAAAAGAGTTGCCTATGACGAAGAACCAAGCATTCCAGCGCGTCTATGAGGGAGCCCAAAATGGTTGTCTTACTGTGCCTATGCCATTGCTAATGTATTCCAATGGGGAGATTACCAGTTCTTGCCATCTGCACGAAAGATAGTTAATGAAGGTGAACCATCTGGTGTTGTCCATTTTTTAAAATCTTTATTTGTACAAGTAGATCAACATAGATTGGCAAATAAAGTAACGGCCATTGCGCAGCAATGGTTACATAAATCCGCAGCGGCAGGCCTTGTCATTGCGTACCGCAACTTGCGCCTTACCTATGCCGAGCAAAATAATAGGAGGCAATGGAAGAACAAGTCATTTTTGAAGGGGCTGCAGCAGGTTTGCCACTCATGATGTATTTAGCTGGCGATATTTGTAAGTCTCGCGGGGAGCATGAACGAGCCCTCGAATATTTTGAACGCGGTGTAGCCATGAATAATGGCATGTGCTTGCGTGAAGCTGCCGATTACTATGCAAAACCATGTGAGTCTAACAAACGAATCCCTCAGAATATTCAAAAGGCCCTCAAATACTACGAACGTGCTGCTATAAGCCCAGATTATTTAGACTTTAATGACCACGCTTATGTTACAATGCAAGCCATTATTCTTCGCACATTAAATATCGATGGTCAGTCCCAAGACTGGTCTCGTATCGCTCACTTATTGCAACAACCAGCTATTTACACTCTTGATACTATTTGGCCGTATCTCGCTTATGTATTTACTTTCAAGAAAGGTAACACCCCTGCCATAAGAACCGCCATAGAGTGCGTTAATAAGGCTAGCAAATGTTACGATAGATACGGTAGTTATGACTATGCAGATCATCTATGGCAACTGGCCGCCGGCTATTGCTACGAAATTGGTGCCTTTACAAAAGAACCTGATTTAGACCAAGCCGTTACGTTCTACGAGCATGCTCGTGAAAGCATCAATCGTCTCAACACAAGAAACGATAATTGGTTCGGTACTGGTGAGCCGTTGGCAATTCCTGACGAAGCATCTGAACGATTAGAAGCCTTTGAACTCGTTAATGGCCACTATCAGTACAAAGAAGGGATAACGCAATCTTCTACAACATGTAATCCTATGCCCCCTGCATGGCCTCAAAACTCTGTTGATGTATTAGAAATTTTCGAGGACTCTACTACTGGTTGGCGTACCAATAAATACGACTGGAATTTCATCGAGCGCGAATGGGATACACAAAAATACCTCAGTTTTATCATCTATGATAATCGCCAATCCATAGAAAACGTAATTTACGATGTGTACAGTATCGTTATGTTCCATAATGAAGACAAAAAACTCCTGTACTATCTATCTATACGGCTACATTGAGGATACTAGCAGACAGGATGAAAACGTGATCCTAGGGGTATATGAAATAAGATACTTTAAGGAGATGTCCATTCCTGAAGGTCTCGCGTTTAATTAAAAAACTTCTATGATAATGCTACATTGCCTGTTATTGATGAAAGCTGGGAGAAAGAGTACAAAAACACTACGCCTCCACGAGAATATGTATTAACTTGTGACAACGATATCTTCTACCTCAATCAATATGAATATCCAAACCAAATGATTAAGGATGCCTTAGAAGGCGTAGCGAATGGCAAGTATAATATTATTGAGGTTCGCCCTTCTAGCCTTGATGAGCAATGTATTAGCTATTACATCGAGCGCGGAAAAGGTAAAACTTACGTATTCGACTCTATGCCACTGTAGATGAGGACAACGAATATGGCTTTGAACGAGAGTCTTGCAACTTAACCTCCATCAACTACTGGATTCAGGAATCTATAACTAGCAATAAGCTTCCTGACTTAAGCGATTGGGATGAAATTAAAAAGAAATAAGGATATTATTTTATTAAGAACATACTAAAACTAAGAAAGGCGGGATACTTTGGAAACATGGAAACGAACAGTGTACATCAGTTTAGTCTGTGTATTCTGTACAGCCTTTGGTGTAAGCCAGTTATCCAATTCTGCCTTTATACTTTCATGATTTAGGCGTACAAACTCCAGAAGCTATGTCCTTATGGTCTGGATTAGCCAATGGCCACCTATATAATCGTTTGCTTAGCAGCACCATTTTGGGGGCGTGTTGCGGACAAAAAAAGGTCGTAAAATTACATTAATACGATCTAGCTTTGGCATGGCATTATGTAATATATTGATTGCTTTTCAAACTACACCCGAAGGGGTCGTTTTAATCCGGCTCGTCCAAGGTCTAGTAAGTGGCTTTTTACTCGGCATCAATTACATTAATAGCTTCAGAATCACCTATTGAGCGGACAGGTTGGGCCTTAGGATTATTAGCATCTGCTAATCTTGCTGGTTCACTAATAGGGCCTTTATTAGGTGGATATATTGTTGATACAGTAGGCATTCGCAATGACTTCATCATCGTCGGTACGCTCATGGGTTTAGCTGGTGTGCTGGCTACTATATTCATCCATGAAAATTATGTACCACAACCGAATCCTGAAAAACTTTCCATCCGTAAGTTGAAAGAACAAATACCGGAATTTAATAGTATTGTCGCATTATGTGTAGCGTCCTTTATCTATACAATATGCATCATGTCCTTACAACCTATTTATCTCTGTATATATTAAGGGAATCGTTCCTAGTGATACAGAAAATCTAGCATTTATTGCAGGCGCTGTATTCTCCGCTATGGGTATTGCTCAACTTATGAGTAGTTCTCCACTAGGTAAATTAGTCGACAAGATTGGGCCACGGAAAAGTATTAGTAGTATCTCTTATTTATGTAGGGATTCTAAATATCCCTCAAGCCTATGTTTCTGATGTATATCAACTGGCAATCATCAGATTCCTACAAGGTTTTGGTTTAGGTGGCATGTTGCCTGCCTTAAACACTTACCTCTCTTCAAAAAACGCCTCGAGAATTTACAGGCCAAGTATTTTCCTATAATCAGTCTTGTTTGTTTTTGGTTATTTCTTAGGGTCTGTTGGTGGTGCTAGCCTTATGGCATGGCTAGGCTTTACTACCCTATTCTGGGTTAGCGGTGGCTTATTTATTATTTCCGCTCTCTGGATTGGCTTCAAACTTAAATAATATAAAGACATATAAATAGAACCTATCATGATTGAACTGCACCTCTAAAAATTGGACACAATTTTTTGGGGTGCAGTTCATTTTGATCATAATAGGGTTCTTTTATTATGTATTCTAAAATTTAACGTCTTTAATATACCTGTAATTTATGAATTTATAGTTTTACAGCTACATTTTAATCTAATCATAGTAACAAGAGCATAATCACTACTGTAGCGATAATACATGGTATAGCATTACGTTTCGCCATTTCCATAGGATTAATACCAGCAAGGCCGGCGATGATGATATACACCTGCTACTGGACTCATACTACGGCCGATACCAGCACCCAATTGAGCCATGGAGCCGAGTTGCATAATACCATAGCCAAAGTCTGCCGCATGAGGTGTTACAGCTCCGTTAAACGCAAGGGCTGCCGCATTACCAGATCCAGAGATAACTGCCAATAAGAATGGACCAAAGGCTGCACCGATTTGAGCGATTTGTTGAGAGTTCTTCATGCCATCAATGAGTGCACTTGTAAGTCCAATGTAGTTGCATACCAGCTGTAAAGGCATGCAGCAGCAGCCATAAGACCGACTACATCACACATGCCATCGCCAGTACCGCGGAAGAATTTCTTAACTGCTTCCGTTACATTAGGACGTACAGCAATAATACCGATAGCTGTACCAATGAGCATAGATACAGGAACAGAAATTTCTGGAATCACTGCTACTTGTTTACTACCGAGTACGAGTAATACAAGCGGAATAATTGGGATGATAGCATATAAATAATTTACTTTAAATTCTTTACCTTCTTCTTCGTTAGCATCTTTCAATACATATCCTGTATGCTCTTTTTCTTAACGATAGCTACGATATTGAGCAAAATAGCTGCTACGACAATGCCAATAATGGCTTGCATAGAGAAGCTAGCGATAACGGTCATTACATCTTCACCAGCGAGTTGTGCTACTTGAGGGTTAAACATAAGACCAGGACTCAATGCACTACCCCAAGTCCCTAAGAAAATAGCGGAACCTGCCATCGCTGGATGCACACCGGAGCGAATAAGTGCAGGAATTAATAGAGCACCTACTGCAGCTGCACAGCCTGCCGCTGTAGGTAACGCAATATTGATCAAGAACGTAATAATAACAGCACCAGGGATGATGATTTTAGTCATTTTTTAGGCCTGCAGAGATGAAATATACCATGTGCTCTGTACATTTTGTATACTCCATAACATAACTAAAACCAAGCACTGTACAAATAGTTGGTACAAGACCTGGATTTGTAAGCTCTTTTACAAAGGCTGTCGTACCAGCACTAAGCTGCCCACCAATAAAACACATTAATAAGCCCGATAATAACAACACAAGCCGTGTTTCAAACTGCTTAATAATGGCAATAAACGTCGCCACTACAATAACAATACCAGCAATAACCATAATCTCTCCAATCCATGTATTCCCTACCAATAGCAACTGCCATTCTATTACGGAATACATCCTTCTAACCACGTAAAATATGATATCTTAGCTAGTTAACACAGATCTAACTAAATTATATCTACCTCAAATATTCCACAATACTCAACCTAGTTAAGTTTAGTACTTTCTAAGCTAAGCTTTCTTAGCACCGTGTCTAATATCTTGGCTCCTGTAACGATGTCATCCATATCTGCAAATTCAGCTGGATTATGACTAATACCTTCACGGCATGGGATAAAAATCATTCCTGTAGGAACATCATCAGCCCAATGCATGGCATCATGACCAGCACCGCTTGGCATATTCATATAGTCTACGCCTACAGACTTAACAGCCTCTTCAATTTCTCGAATCATAGCCGGATTCATCACTACAGGATGATCCTGTGCAATAGGTTCAATTGTATAGGATAAGCCTCGTTTCTCTGCAATAACATCAATAAATTCTTTAATGAGGGTAACTACAGAATCTCAGGCCACCTTAGAAATACTGCGAATATCTACGCCCAGTTTAACGGCCCCAGGAATAACGTTCATCGCTCCTGGCACAACCTCTACTACACCGACTGTACCCACCACCGGAGGTTCCTCTTGCATGGATGCAATCTCCTCAATACCGAGAATGATTTTAGAAGCCCCACAGAGTGCATCATGACGCAAGTTCATTGGTGTAGCTCCACTATGATCCGCATTGCCACGGATGGTTACATAGAACCGCTCTGGTGCGGCAATACCAGTTACAACGCCGATAGGTTTTGCTTCGTGCTCTAGCACCTTCCCCTGTTCAATATGTATTTCAGTGAAAGACTTTACAGGTCGTTCATATTCCATATGCTCAATAGCATCTGGATTTAAATTACGACCTTTCAAGGCATCATACAAGGACACACCTTGTTTATCTACTAAGCGTTGTAAATCTTGCAATGTCAATTCACCGCGCATAGCCTTACTACCCAATGTAGCCGCTCCAAAACGGCTAGACTCTTCACACATAAAGTCCACCACTGCAATGGTATGGTCATGTTCAAAACCATCATCAGTCATACTGCGAACCGCTTCGATAGCAGATAATACACCTACAACACCATCATAATTGCCCCCATTAGGTACGCTATCCGTATGAGAACCAACCATGACAATCGGTAAATCAGGTTTCTTACCAACCTTATAGCCTAGCACATTTCCAAAATCATCTATCTCTACAGTTAGACCCGCATCAGTCATACAATCAATAATATATTGGCGCCCGTTCCAGTCTGTATCTGTAAAAGCCAGACGATTTATACCTTCACCAGGTGCAGTCAACTGTGCCATAGAATCAAAGTCTTTAGCTAATCGCTCTCGTTGGATCATATAACACCTCACAATCTAATTCCCATATTACATCTAACTTATAGCACACGATACATATTTCTATGCATCCATCTATATAGTTATGCATCTATATAGTTATGCATCTATAGTTTGGATATATACATCGCAATATCTCAATCAATATAGCCTATTTTAAATAGTGCGTAGCAATTGTACCTAATGCAACAATGCCATTTAACATATCTTCTTCATCGATATCGAAGAGTGGATTATGATGAGGTGCTTTAATAGCTGAGCCCAATACCATATAGGTTGCTCGACCACCACGATCGATTACACGATTTAAGAAGTAAGCACAGTCTTCACTACCGCCACCGCTATAATCGAATGGAACTTCTTTAAAGATACCTAATGGTTCAATGATAGATTGTACTTCACGAGCTAAATCATCGCTAATACGGCCTGCAGGAGTTTCACCTTGTTTTGTAATTTCAAAGGTACAATCATGCATTTCTGCAGCACCTTTAATAATGGTCTTAGTGCGTTCAATCATATAAGTCATTGATTTCTGTAGTAGCACCACGAGTTTCTAATTTAAGTGTTGCTACATCAGGAGTAACATTACGACCTGTACCACTTTCAAAAACACCTACATTCATGCGAGATGCCCCCCACTATGGCGAGCAATGGCTTGTAAGTTAAGAACCGCTGTACAGCCTGCCAGCATGGCATTTTGAGCCTTTTCAGGAGAACCACCTGCATGGGAAGAATAGCCATGGAATACAGCATCAAGTTTTGTAGTCGCTAAAAAGCCATGATCACTACAAGCAAAGCAATTAGATAACTGTTCATTGAATCCGATATGCATACCGAACATCAAGTCTACATCATCTACTACGCCAGCCTCTACCATCGCTTTAGCACCACGTACGCCTTCCTCTGCTGGTTGGAAGATCAGTTTAATAGTACCCTTCAAGCCATCCTTATGTGTAGCAATATATTCAGCAAGACCAAGCCCCATTGTCATATGTGTATCATGACCACAAGCATGCATAGCCTTCTCATGGCGGGAACGGAAACCATTCTTAGCAGGAATATGGTTAGATGCTTTAGATTCGATTACATCATTGGAATCCATATCTGCACGGAACGCTACTACAGGACCATCATCACTAAACTTCATAGTTGCCACAATAGCTGTTTTACCATAGCCCATCTTCTCTACTAATTCAGGATCGGCACCTTCATCCATGGCTCGAGCCATTGCTGCTTTCATAACATCCTCGCTAGGCAAGCCCATACGAGAATCTAAATCAAGCACTTCTGCACCGAGTGCCACATCATAACCTAAGGCAATTAGCTTTTCAGCTACTTTAGCGGCAGAACGATATTCGAGCCAAGCTGGCTCTGGATACATATGAAAATCACGACGTAAAGCAATAAAATCATCGCGGCGTTGTTGTACGAAATCTTTTTACAAACATAGGAACCTCCTAAAAAATTAATTAGTACTTATATATTAACTATATGAATAGATAAGTAAATAGTCAACCAAATAGGTCATGTATACAATATAAAGAGACTAGCTATGATATAATAATAGTAACAAAGGAGGTGCCTATGACATTAAATGTTAATAAAGAAAAACTCACCATTTTAGATGTACAATTTGATAATTATAGGGACTTTGATGCAGTTTGGTATGCCGTAGGTTCATCTATGATTGAAGACTTCACTCCTACAACTGAATCAGTTCTAGAATTAAAAAATTATGTTACAAACAGAAGGAAGGAACTACAAATTGGCTAAGAACCAATACAAAAGAAAGTATAATTAAGAACTTAGCTAAAATCTTAGATTGCCTAAATTTTTTCATCCATTTAGGGAAAGCTCCATAATGGTCGCACACAACGTAGAAAAGTTATTCGAGTATTAGCATTATCAAAAAGGGGTATAAAAAGTTATGCTCAAATTCGTGTTTCTGAAGATGATACTGTATATAATACCTATATGGACGGAACCGTACATGGCGACTTACAGAAACTAGAACTATTATTTGAAAAATATTAGAAAAAATATAATATTTGATTACAAAAAACACATATACCTCATGGTATATGTGTTTTTCGTTTGTTTATTTCATTTCTACTTTATTCAGTTTTTCTAGTACTTCTCGTTTAATTTGACGGTGTCGATCCCAGGCGATAATAAATACGGTTGCAATGATGCAAATCATGCCAAAAATACCGACCAGCGTAAAACGATTCCCCTAGCAATACCCATCCAAAGATTGCTGCTGAGATTGGTTCTAATGATGAAAGTATAGAGCCTTGTAAAGCACCAATGAGTGTAACCCCTTCCATATAAGCATTAAAGGATACGACCGTACCAAGTATGATGATAGCAAATAATCCTAACCAGGTCATGCCATCCCAGAGGGCTTCTGATTCTACTTGTTGAAACATGGCTAAGGATAAAATACCACAGATAAACATGGCAAAACCCACAATGGATGTGGTGCCATATTTCTTTAATAGCTCAATAGGTTGCAAGGTATATACACAGATACTAGCTGCCGATACAAGCCCCCCAGAATAAAGCAAGCACATTAAAGTTAGAAACATCTAGCCCTTCTTGCATAACGATACAGAGTGTTCCCACCAAGGCTAATACAATACAGAAAAACTCTGGTACAGATGGCTTTTTAAAGTATCTCAAAAACAAATAGATAATGATCAGCGTAGGCGCAACATTTTGAAGGACCGTAGCAATACCGACGCCTGAAATGGCAATGGACTTGAAGTATGAATACTGAGATAAAGCAATACCTAAAATACCAAATACTAATAATTTCCCTATATCCTTAGGTTCTGTAAAGATAGAGAAAATACGCTTACCATCCCTTATATAAGCAAGTCCTATCGTCAATATACCTGCTATGAGCAAACGCGCTTCTAATAGCCACTCCACATTGATATGCTTTGCATTTTCAAGGAATTGTACAGATGTGCCTGAAAGCCCCCAAAGTAGGGTACCTAAAATGGCAAGGGCCATACCTTTCCATTGTTTTTCCTCCATACAACCTCCTATCACAACTACTTTCACATTATGTACAATCATAACAAAGAGGCCTCTAAACCGCAATATCCAGCAAAGAGACCTCAAACTATGTACGTTTTCTAGAGCAATTATAATAACTGTAGCAATAATCATGGCCATGCCAATTAGCCCTAATGCACTAAATTGGTTTGCCTAACAAAGCCCATCCAAAGAAAGCTGCCGAAATCGGTTCAATAGATGACAAGATGGATCCTGGCACTGCACCTATTCTCTTAACACCTTCTAAATAAGCATTAAAAGGATACAATTGTCCCCAAAAGACAACATTGAAACAGCCAATAACAGTCCATACATCCCACATAGCATACGAATTAGGTTGATGGAAATAAAATAGCCGCAACAATACCACTGAGAAGCATACCAAATCCTACAATCGGCAAGGTTCCATATTTATATAGTAAATCTACAGGAGAAACACTATATACAGCGACCCCTACAGCAGATAGAAGTCCCCATACGAGCACGGCCAGTGGGAATCGCTCCATAGAAAAGCCATCATTCCCCATCAAACAAATCGTACCTACTAAAGGCCAGTATAACGGAAATAATTTCCCCTTTAGAGGGCCTTTTACCATAACGGGCAAGCATATAAATAATAATCATTGATGGCGCCAAGTATTGAAGTACCGTCGCAATACCGGCCCCTGCTAAAGCAATGGATTTAAAGTATGTATATTGGCATAAAGCCATACCAAATACGCCAAAAACGATAAGCCCTGCCGTATCTTTCAAACTACGAAAGACATTAAAGATGGAATTGCCATATTTAAACCATGCATAGATAACAGTCAATAATCCCTGCTGTAATTAATCGCATGGTGACTAGCCATTCCAAATTCATATCCCTAAAAGTTGCTTAAGAACTGTACGGAAGCACCTGATACGCCCCATAAAACAGCCCCTAATAGGGTTAGTAAGACACCTATAATTTCATATCGCTTCATAGGATTAGTCGCCTAAGAAAGATACATGTACTTTTACAACAACCTTGCGAATTTTAATAGGTTTATCATTAACAGCTAATAGTGGTCTATGGATATCAGATGGGAAGAATACTGTATAATACCCTTCTGGACAGTGGATGTGTCCTTCATCAACAGATTCGTTTGGGATAGAAATAGCAATCTCGTTCTGGATAGGACTCCACAGGTTTAACAAGACCTTTATCTACGAAAAAGCCCATATTTTCTTCCCCATCTACCATGAATTGAATATCTACATAGTTGCGATGCGATTCAGGTTTTGTAGTTTCAAACAATTTTGTTTCTACATCGTCTACATTGGCGTACATCATGTCCCCTTCAATGGCATGACGGCCGCCTGACAACGCTTTCAAATCTGTGTTTTTTAAGAAATCTAAAAAAGCTCGCACGATGGCTTTAGGATAGCCCATTTTTGTATAATCTGCAGTAATGCTAGAGAAAAACATATACAATCCTTTCTCGATATATGGAAATGGCACCGATAATAAACCAATTATATTATCTTAATGTTAGCACATATATACATAAAGAACTAGCAATTCTATGATTTCCACTGCATCTATACATACCAATGATTAGGTCCCCATATTCTCCGTTATCGATTAAAATACTAATCTATTTCAAATTAGTAAAAGCCCTCCATACGCTACATATATGGAGGGCTCTTAAAATACTATTCAAATTTATGACTTACGTCAATTGTTATGCTATTAAGTTGTTACGATATGCAATTATCTATTCAGTTGTAGTGATTCTAACTGTATTTGATACAGTACGTGGACATGTTCTTAACTTTATTCTTGAGTCTTACGAGCAGCGATAATTTCTTCCGCTTGCTTATGTGGAACCTCTTCATAAGTATAGAACTGACGGTTAAATACGCCTTGCCCTTGAGTGATAGAGCGCAATGCAGTTACATAGTCGGCCATTTCAGCCAATGGTACTTGTGCTTTAACAACAGAAATACCTGTTCTTTCACTTTGTTCCATGCCTAATACACGACCTCGACGGCTATTCAAATCACCCATGATGTCGCCCATGAAAGCATCTGGTGCAAACACGTTAACTTCATAGATTGGTTCTAATAGGACTGGTTTCGCCTTAGGAATTACATCCTTGATAGCCTGTGACGTAGCTACTTTAAATGCTAACTCTGAGAGTCTACGCTATGGTAAAGATCCATCCAAGAGTGTCACTTGCACGCCAATCATAGGATATCCCGCAATTAAGCCTTTATCTAGGGTTTCTTTGGCACCCTTTTCCACTGCTGGTATGTATTGTTTAGGTACAGCACCACCAAAGATTTTGTCTACGAATGCAAATTCGCTTCCATCGTATAATGGGTCCACTTGAATCTTAACGTGACCATATTGACCATGACCGCCACTTTGTTTCTTATATTTAGACTCGGTTTCAGCGGAGCCTTTAATGGTTTCGCGGTATGGAATATATGGAGTCACAAGTTTAGCTTGTACGCCATATTTACGATCCATTTTGTTGAGGATATGCTCAAGATGAACCTCGCCCATACAATCGATTTGTAGTTGACGGGCCTCAGCATTTTTCACTACTACGCAAGTAGGATCTTCTTCTGCTACTTTTAGAACAGCACTAGCTAATTTTTCCTCCTCACCTTTTTTCACAGGTTCTAATGCTACTGTGTATAGAGGTTGAGGGAAACGGATAGCGTCGTATGTCACTTTAAAGTCAGGAGCAGTTAATGTATCGCCAGTCTTAGCATTTGCCAATTTCGGTATCACTACGATATCGCCAGCTTTAGCGGCAGATACAGGGATTTGTTGCTTCCCGATAAGGGTAACCATCTTGCCCCATTTTTTCTACACCTTGGTTTACATCAAAAGGCGATCGCCTTCTTTTAGTTCACCAGAGAAGATACGTACAAAGCTTTGTTTGCCTGCGAATGGGTCTAACAATGTTTTAAATACGAATGCAGTTAAAGGTTTATCTACATGTACAACACATTGTTCGCCGGTTTCCGCATCAGTTGCGGTCATCACTTTTTTAGTTGCATCCGGCATGTAACGGATCATACGATCCAAAACTTGATCTAGGCCAATACGAGATGTGGCACTGCCACACATGATTGGGCACACACGGCCACTAATCATCCCTTCACGCAAGCCTTGGCGAATTTCCTCTAAGGATAATTCTTCGCCTTCTAAATATTTTTCCAACAATTCATCGCTACCTTCAGCCGCGGCTTCTACGGTCATTTCCCGAATTTCTTGAGCCTTTTCGATAAGGTGAGCTGGTACAGCAATCTCTGTTGGTTGGCCGTCCTTGTAAGTAAACGCAGTCATTTTCGCTACGTCTACGACGCCTTCAAAGTTGGCGCCTTCACCGATAGGAATCTGCAATGGCATAATGCCTTTGCCAAATAATTCCCGCATTCTTTCAATAGTACCGAAGAAATCGGCACCATCCACATCCATTTTATTGATAAATGCCATGCGTGGCATTTGTAATTCAACTGCATAATCCCATGCGCGAACTGTGTCAGTTTCTACACCAGATGTGGCGGATAGTACCATCAACATACCATCGCAGGCACGCAAAGCGGCACGAACTTCACCATGGAATTCATTATAGCCTGGAGTATCTATGAAGTTAACCTTATGGTCATGCCATCACATGGAGCCATGCCCAATTGATTGTTACGTTACGTTTAATTTCTTCAGGTTCAAAGTCCATAATATGTTTATTGTCTTGGCCTTTACCTACGAAATCAACCGCACCAGAGGTTAACAACAAAGATTCGACAAGAGCTGTTTTACCCGCACCATCGTGGGAAACAACAGCAACATTTCTAATTTTATCACTACTGTACTCTTTCATCGGAATCGCCTCCTTAATGGCAAATTACGGCTTTTGCTATTACATTTCGACACCCAATAGAAAAGTCCTCTTTTTCGAAAAAATTTATCAAAAAAAAGAGGACTCTTTATTAATATTAATTTATAAATCAGTATTATCTACTCACTAAAGAGGCACAGCCGCCAAGAAGTGCCATGAAAAGCGCCCAAATTATAACAAAAGATTATGGACGTTAAGATGCAGGCAATGAAAACTTTCATCTTCGTAAGCATGACCTGTCTTGCCATAAGTTCTAAGGATACCCAGATGGAAATAATAATTAATGCCACGGTTCCTACTAAAAATATAGAAACCAGCAAAGCACTACTATCGAATACAAGACCTAATAGTCCCATTAGATCAAGACTATCGTATATCCAATACTAAATAATAGTACGCCATACCCTTTGTAGATACCAACTAACTTTCATAATAGCTTGTACATTGTCGGTACCACCCATTTTAGTAATAACCCAGTTATATACATAGAACCGATGGCAACCATTACAAAGGACCAACCGATACTGATAAGCCATGCAAAACGAATATAAAACTGGCACCGATACCGATTAAATAGGTTAAACCAGTAAATTCATTATGAGGAGAAATGGAATTAACATAGTCCCAAATAAAGCCAATATAATATATGGAATAGCCCACAAGAATACAGTGCCCCAGAAACCTTTTTGCAAATGTGCCCGATTGCACAACTTGATCAATACCGCCTTTAAAAGGACTAGCAAACAACCGCCAAAATCAGAATACCATTTTGTTCCATAATACAACCTCATATACAAACTAGGAAAATGTCTAAACACTAAAATTCTCCCGTCCGTTTTCCGTAATGTTTGGAATCCCCATTTTGTTTCCAGCCTACGGTATCACCGATGGACATTACGCGGCGCGTTAGGCAGTCTTTACATTTGTCTGCATTATCATCGACACAAGGTTTATTATCATACAGCAAATATTTTGCACGGTGTTCCGGAATGGTAATGATAGGCATCAAAATATTAGCACCAGCAGCAAAGGCCTTTTTCACGGCCAAGTTTATCCAAAGCTTGTAATGCAGTAGTAGCTGCAATATTGACATCTTTCAAGAATAAGCGGGTTAACGCAATCATCTTAAGGCCTAATTGAATACGGCGTAATTTACCAGCTTCGTCATCGATGCCCATCGCCAATGCCTCTTTGGCCTAGCGGCGTATCGTGATGTACCACATATGGTCCCATGCCAATCATATCGATATCCATATCGCGATAGAACAAAATATCATTCACCAGGTCTTCTTCTGTTTGACCAGGCAAACCAATCATGACGCCTGTACCTACTTGAAAACCTACGCGGCGCAAGCTACGTAAGCATTCAACGCGCGTTTCAAAGGAGTGCAATTCATCTTGAGGATGAATTTTATGATATAGCTCTTTATTTGTTGTTTCAATGCGCAATAAATAACGGCTCGCACCGGCTTCACGCATGCGGCGGTACGCCTCTTCGCTTTGTTCCCCTACGCACATCGTAATACCCAGGGAACCATCGCCAATGGCTTTAATATCGCGAATTAAATCCACAACATAATCGACAAAGGCATCATCACAGCGTTCACCAGATTGTAGCGTAATAGAACCATATTCATGGTCATAGGCCCACTGCGCCATCTTGATAATATCTTCTACGATTCATATCAAAGCGTTCCGTCTTGTCATTTTCACGACGGATACCGCAGTAATTACAGTTTTTGATGCATCGGTTCGAGAACTCGATAAGGCCACGATAGTACGCTACAGGCTTTACATATTTTGCCTTTACTTCGTAAGCCTTTTTATATATTAACTGCAACTGTTCTTCATCAGTTACAGACATGAGAAATCTTAATTCATCCTCGGTTAGCCATTCATCGCCAACGAGGTCTTTTGCGAGAATGTCTTGCACTTGCAAACAATCACTTCCTTTCATAACGAATCGTCATCGATTCGCTTGGTATGGTAATGGATTCAATGTCAGTAACACAGGTAAATCCATTGATTTCACGCGGCAAATCTCGTACATGTTTCACTTGTCGAGTTAAACATTCGTGAGCCATCACACCGCGACTCATTTTGGAGGACGTACTCATCTGTTTAAATGTGTCGCCTCGTAATTCCCAAAATTCAACGGTTACCACCTTTGGATGGTTCACCATTTTTGCATATTCTTTAGATGCTAGGTTTAGGATCCAATCTTCCTTGTGAAAGTATGCATCCACCGTTTCACGCCACGTATCGTATAAATTAATGCCTACCTTATCGACCATATCGAGTCGATAATCGCGCACGCCCATCATAGGCTCAACAACGCCGTACAATGCAGACATCACAACAAGATGGCTTTCACCAAAGGCCTTAGCCTCATCGGACAAGTTCTGCCAGTCTAAATATTTGAAAGCAATGCCATCGTAGCTTTCACACGCATGCCCAGCGGGATGAGACTCAAAATCTTGATAAAAATCAAAGAGGGCCTGCGCCTTATCATCCTTTAAGTTTTAAAGCCTTACCAGGGCCGCCAACATCGAGGGATTGCATATGTTTTACAATGTTTTTCGTGATATGCGGTTGAAATTGACCGTCCGAACTGCATGATGTACTGCCCCATCATTGCCAACAGTAGTAATCGTTTTTGTCTTACTAGGAGAGAGGACGATTTTCATGGGATAATTCCGCCTTGATAGTTTCCTCTGTCAAGTTGTCGATCAACTCAGGATTCCACAACATGAGAGGCACTGCCACAACGTAGCTCGCTTTCAATTCTTTACATAGTTTAATGCATTCTTTAAGGTAATTAGAATCTTCATCTACAAGGTCGCATACGATAACCACGTGACGACCTTTAAGGTTTACACCTTCGTAATCGATGCTTTCAGCAGATACTGTAAGCATACCTGTTTCCAAGCGACCTTCGCTCATGTCGTTCAAACGAGACATCAATACATGCTCGAGCATAGTAGATACAGGTGTCACTACGCGACCAATGCCGATAAGGGCCTCAGGTTGGGCGTGAACGATAACTGTTTTCTTGCGTTTATCCGTTCTAAAATCAACGAGAGCTTTTTCTAAAGCGCCAAAGAACACGAATAATTGCCAAGGATCAAAAGAGCCTGTTTGGAACATGTCGATAACAGAGCCATCCTCATCCATATTTAGGCGCGTTAATAACTCTTCTGCAATGTCGTTAACGACAACACTAAAATCAGATTGCATTGCATCTTGTAATTTAGCTTCGTTTGCCATTAGGGTCCTCCTAATTTCTATCTATTACACTGGTGAGGGAATTCCCCAACAGATTTATACTTAATTATACTATTTTTAATTGTAACATATTTTATAGCCCACATGGGTTATTCATGGATACACTTTTTACATAATAGATACTATACCAGTTAAATGACCGCCAACGCGGTAATTTTAATAAAATAATTTTGTATGATTAAATGTAATATTTATAAATTTGTATTCTATTATGATTTTATAATAAACCTTTTGGTAACTAACAAAGAATTTTATTACCTACAATAGAGTAAGTAGATATTCATAACGGTAACAACAATACCAATGCCCCATAATAGTACATTTGTATATTTATGGTTCGCATATTCTCCCATCACCTTGCGGCTACTTGTCATAAGAGTTGCAAAAAAATTGTAATAGGTAGTTGCAAACTCAAGAACATTTGAGAGATCAACAATGCTTGGAATGAATCAGTAACGAATACAATCAACAGCAATGCCGGAATATATGTTAACGCCAAGCCTAATCGAGTATGGAAGTCTTTCATATCGTAAGACTCACCAAACATGCCTGCAAATATACTAGCCCCTGCCATACCTGCCGTAGCAGAAGAGGCAAAGCCCGCAAAGAGCAATGCAATAGCAAAGATAGTACCCGCTGCAGGTCCAATGAGAGGTCTCAACAACTCCTCCGCCTGTTCAAGCTCTGTTACTTCAATGCCGTGAGCAAAGAACACTGCTGCCGCCAGTAAAATCATGGCAGAGTTAATCATCCACCCAATCCCCATAGATAATAAGGTGTCTAGGAATTCATAACGCAATTGGCGCTTCATTATAGAAGGATCTTGTGTGTTGAACTGGCGACTTTGGATGATTTCTGAGTGCAAGAACAAATTGTGAGGCATAATAACAGCCCCTAAGATACTCAAAATAACGAGCATCGATTCATTCGGAATCTTAGGATCCACCCAACCAATACCAGCCTGCCGCCCAATCTACATTGACCATATTGACCTCAACGAGGTACGCCAATGCAATAAGGGATACAAAACCTGCAATGATTCGCTCCAATTTTCGATAGGAGTTTGTAATGAGCATAACAGTACATATAACGGCCGTCAAAACACTACCTATCAAAATAGGAATGCCAAAGAGCATTTTCAATGCGATAGCAGCGCCGATAAATTCAGCCAATGCCGTCGCCGCAGCTGCAATGCCAGCCGTACTCAACACAAATCGAGATACATAACGAGGCAAGAATTCATAGGCACATTCCTGATAAGCATTGGCCGCGTACAATGCCTAAATGGGCCACGTTATGTTGCAATAAAATGAGCATAATCGTAGATAGTGTTACTACCCACAAAAGTTCGTAACCATAACTAGCACCAGCCGCAAGATTGGCCCAATTGCCAGGGTCGATAAATCCAACTGTTACGATTATGCCAGGCCCTATATATTTAAAGACCTCACTTACCTGTTGTTTACCGTTTTGATGGACCGTAAACAACTGTTTCTTTAAAAATCAATCATTATAACTCCTTATTAAGGGTTATAGAGTGAACGTCATCTCCGTTTGCATGCGAGCATCGGTTTTAGATTTTGTATCCTTACCAGTCCGTATAACGGATACGCACATTATTATTTACTTTAACGCGAGAATCATCAATTTTGAACTTCTTCATTTTTTCTTTGATTTGTTCATCAGTTAAAGCGCGCTCTTCTGGTTTTGCCACTTCGTCATTAGCTGTATCAAAGCCTCTTGTTGCGATTTAGATACTTGGTATGTTTTACCAGATTTTTAGCCTTTTTCAGCACGTTTTTCGTCTAATTTTTGACGGCGCTCTTCGGTAATTTTTTTATCGCGAGCAATACGATAATCCATTACATCACGCATATTTTCTTGGTAAATACGTAACGCATATTGGCGGTCGTTATCGTTCATTTGCTCCACGTTTTGTTACAACTTCATCGATAAGAGGCATGAGTTCATCCTTTGTATATTTGTACCATCAAAACAAAAACCATGGGTATCCGTAATAGCACCATGTTTAATGAGTGTTTGTAACGCTGTATATGTCCAATCATTTGGCGTAATCAACATCTGCACTTACATGATGTTGTACTTTACTAGAACTACTAACAGTCTCTACATCAGCACCGATACCATCAATCATAGGACGTGCACTTGGAATAGCAATACTTTCAGCATGAACTAAAACCAACAGAGGCAACGAGACATAATGCACCAATGCCAACGCTCGACGAATAAATTCATGTGACGTGTATATTTTATATTCATAAGAGTCTCCTTAAAATTACATTTTATACAATCTATTATATGAAACCCTTGACATACGTCAACTCTATAACCTTACACACCTGTATAAATCAATATTTAATAAGACCTCAGGCTCACTTGAATCCTTACACCTTTTAGTTCCATCCCCAGTAAATTCCATTAATAAATATAAAAAGACCTCACATCGCGTGATGTGAGGTCTCAGCATGGCGGAGGATTAGGGATTCGAACCCTAGCGACGGTAACCCGCCCTAACGATTTAGCAAACCGTCCTCTTCAGCCTCTTGAGTAATCCTCCATGCTTTACTGGGTAATCATATCATACCCAATAAGGCATTGTCAATCGTATTATTTCAACATGGATTCGATGAACCAGATTTGTTTTACATAGTATGCAACGTGATCTTCCATCATGCTTACGAGCAAGAAGTCACCTTCTTCATCAGCAGCTGCACGGATTGCTACAGCTTGATCATTCATGTATTTGAAGTCTTTAAGAAGAATTTCAATTACTTTTGCTTGAGGGATATCTTCTTGACCCAATTCTTCAATTTTAGTCAATTTTAGCGTATTCTGCAGAATTAACCAATGGGAATTGACCTTGCATTTTCACATGTTCTGCTACTGCATCGAAGTATTCAAACGCTTCATCATAGATGGATTCCAAATATTCGTGAATGGATTTGAATTGTGGACCTGTTACATTGAAATGTAGGTTATGTAATTTTACATTCCATACGGAAAGATGCCTAAATATTGATTTACTTGTTGTAAGTTTTTCATAGTAATTCTCCTTTTTTCTTTTAATTCTCAAATATAGTTTATTCAAAAAGCAGAATAAACCCAGTTGGCTTCTATGCCATCAATTCGTTTATTTAATTCATAATCAGTATTGATTATGTGATTTTATTTTACCAATAATGATTTTCCTTGTCAATACATGAAAATATTTTTTTTGAATATTTAATGAAAACATTATAACCATACTAGTTCAAACATACTAATAGTTAGATACAATATCCTTCTATATTACAGAATGGTTTTATTACAAAAACCTTAACTATAGTATTCTATAGTTAATCTTTCAGGAATTCTATTTTCCTCTGCCTATATTAAAAAAATGATTAGTACGACGAGGTTTACGGACATACATATTTTGTAATTATCTGTTTCAAAGATAACTGCATATCAGTTTTAGGGACGGACATGTGTTTGGATAACGAGGTTACATCCTTAGGAATATTTTAGATTACAACCGATCTTCGTGCGCGCCCCAATCGTAATATACCTAAGATTTTCGTACCTGTACCGATGAGCACATCATCTTCAATGGTCGGATGACGTTTTTACCTTTTTAGAAGACATGCCACCTAACGTTACTTGATGGAACAAGGTTACATTATCGCCTACGATAGCCGTTTCACCGATAACAACACCCATACCATGGTCAATAAATAAACCGCGACCAATCGTCGCACCTGGATGGATTTCAATGCCCGTTACGTGACGAGAATGTAATGCCACACGACGAGCCAAGGTTGGCCACCCTGCCTTATATAAGGCGGTGGGCAAAGAAATGCCAGAACAAAGCCGTAATATGTGGATATGTCCAAATAACCATCCACACACTTGTTGCAGCTGGGTCAGAATCCATTACGCGCTTAATATTATATTGAATTTTGTCCCATAATTTGCGCAAACCTTGCATCATAGTGACTCCATCTCAAATAACTCTAACATTCTACAGAAATATAATATATAGTATACAACATATTTGGTCTATATTCCTATATATAAGGCGTTTTATCTATATAGAAATCCGTTATTTTACATATTCAGTATTGTATCTATCTGAAATTATTAGGCAAATTCGTTGTTCCAAAAGGGATAAATATTTTTCTACCCCATCTGGTGCAATAACAACTATATTCGCCTTTGGTTCTTCACGAGCAATGCGTTTTGCCGCTACGATGGCCGCCCCTGAGGAAAGTCCAATAGAAACACCGCTTTCACGCATAAAGGTTTGCACCTCGCTAAAAGCTTCTTCGTCACTTACAGTTTGTACGCCGTCCATCAATGTTTGGTCAAAGTTTTCAGGAATGAAGCCCAGCCCCAATGCCTTGAATTTTGTGAGGACCGCCCTTACCTTCTTCTGTAATGGCTGGAGATCCTGTTGGCTCTACTGCAATGGCTTTTAGATTAGATTATGCGTTCTTTCAATCGTCTTGTAACACCTGTGAAAGTACCACCAGTACCGATCCCGCTACAAAACATCGACATTTGGCACTTGTTCTACGATTTCAGCGCCCGTAGTACGGTAATGCATATCTGATTTGCAGGATTTACGAATTGGCCCCAAAGTAAAAGCATTTGGATATTTCTCTAAAATTTCATTGGCTCGTTCAAGAGCCCCCTTCATACCTGTTTCTTTTGGTGTTAAGATGAGCTGTGCCCCATACGCCTTAATAAGTTCACGACGTTCTTTACTCATGCTTTCAGGCATGATAATTACAGTTTTAATATGTAAGATAGCGCCCACCATGGCAAGAGCGATCCTGTATTACCACTTGTAGCCTCTACGATGATGCTATCCTCATGGAGGCGTCCTTTTCTTTGGCATCTTGTAACATGCCAAGAACGGCACGGTCTTTCACAGAACCGCCTACATTATATTTTTCAAGTTTTACATAAATATTGGTATTTGGTAATTGATATACCGGTGTTTTACCAATCAGTTTAGTTGTTTGATTTGTTACTATGCTCATCTGATCCTCCTCTAGCGATAGATGATAAAAATCGTCCTCAGGAACATCCCAAGGACGATATTATTTTCACCTTGTTATTCACTATACACTGGATATAACCGTTTATGTATTCCTGGATTAATACAACCATACTCTAACACCTGAATCTATTCATTGTCAAGAGAATGAGAACGAGCTTTTAAAACCCTAAAAATACAGGAAATAACTAGGTTTATTTATTTTGTTGTCAGTGTGCGTCCACCACCACATCCCATGTGATAGGTACCATTATGATGATAGGGCAAATCCAATAAAGAAAATTGCCCCTACCAAGACTGTAAGACGAGGAATGATGGCTATTACAGTGCTATTAGCTAGGTTATGATACTTTGTCTACATCATGATGCAGTGCTACATAGCCCCATAAGAAACCAGCAACTAAACATGGTGATAATATATGGGTCGAAAATGATTAGGGTCGTCAATTCATCAATTCAGCATGCATTAAAACGATTGATGACTGGAGAAACTAACACATTTAGTGAGTATGGCTATAATTTTGAACCATATAAGACATATAATATAAGACCACATTGTTTTATGGTCATTCTCAGCATATAAAGCAAGACCAACCAACCTGAACCCAAGAGAGCTTTCTTTGCCCCATGTACCGTTCCATCCAAGACGGTTGGTGTTTACCTGCATCTACTTGGTCATAATAAAAGGATAAATCCTTTTCACCATGAGCCAAATCAACGAGCCCTAATACTTGAAACAATATGAGCAAAAACGACTAGAATAACACCTATTTGAAAGCTTTCTCACTAAAGAACATGTCCATCGGATCGAAATCAAGATAACCAAAGTTAAAGAGATTACCATAAACATCATAAAAATGCAATATATATACCATTTGTTATGAGTACATCTAGCATAAATAGGGTCAATACAAAAATGAGATATCCATTCCACCGAGTCCATTTACTTTGTTCTCTTAAATGAGTGTGAGTCCCCTACGATTATGGATGCAGGGTTAAAGACAAGGTCACACCAATCATAAAAACAATTAATAAACGATGTGACCATTGTTAAATATTCGTATGCCATATTAACGGTATGCTACGCGCTCAGGCTGCATGTCGTGAAAATGAAGGCGTTCTTTTGCAGTTTTTCCCACTCTGTACCAGGCTTGCCATAGTTTGCGTATGGATCGATGGACAAACCACCGCGTGGCGTAAACTTACCCCATACCTCGATGTATTTGGATCCATCAACTTCACAAGGTCTTTCATGATGATGTTGATGCAGTCCTCGTGAAAGTCCCCATGATTACGGAAACTAAATAGGTACAATTTCAAAGACTTGACTCTACCATTTTCTTATCTGGTACATAAGAAATATAAATTGTCGCAAAGTCTGGTTGACCTGTCATAGGACACAAGCTAGTGAACTCAGGACAATTAAACTTAACGAAATAATCATTATCAGGGTGTTTGTTATCAAACGCCTCTAACACCTGTGGTGCATAATCAGTAGGATAATCGGTCTTGTGACCTAACATCGTTACCCCTTTGTAACTCTTTTTTCAGATTCGCCGGATTTCCTTGCCATCAAAGGTAAAAAGCATATTCTTCTACAACCTCTTTCTATATCTGCACCAACACAATAGCACTATAAAACTCTATAATTAAATATATTGAATAATTCTATTAGTTGATGTAGAAACTACTTAATTTATAAGTACCATCTATAATTATTATATTCCCAGAAAAGATTAATTTATTCTTTCTAAAATACATAACTATTCCATTATATAGAGATAAACGCAAGTTCTAGCTCTTGTAATTTTGAAGTCAATCAAATCTAAAGATACTACATTCTTACTGTATCTATCATATCTTTACAGAAACAATGTAAATTTGAGAAATATATATCTTAAAGCATCATCAGGAAGCTCTATTAGTTTAACCCCACTACTTTCAATGTCAACTAAACACAAAAAATGCTTCCAACTTCTTAAAAAGCATCCTATTATTAACGTAATCTATATATCTGAATAAACAGATTTTATCCTATCCTATTCCATGAGGAATCCAACACAATAAGCCTTGAGTTCAATTATATTGCGTTCTAACATACATATATATCATTTGGTTATATATAGATTGATTTTATAGGTAAAAATTAAAATTTATAATAAAATATTCATATACATTTGTCAATATTTAATGTTAGTTTATATCAGAACGATATTCAGAGAAATATAACACCTTATGGAGGTCCCTTTATGAAATTAAAACAGCTTATTTTATCTAGCATCGCTGTAGGTGCATTAGCTTTCACATTTGGCACGGCACAACCCTGCACAAGCAGCTATTGGCATGGAGAATCTTGGTCCAGCTATGAACCTTGAAAAGCCAGCATCTGTTACCACTGCTCATCACATTAATGTAGATGGCAAGGTTGTAGAGCCTATCAACGGCCAACAAAATGTAATCTATGTAGATGGTCAACCGCTCGTAGCATTGCGCCAAGTATCTGAAGCATTGGGCTATAAAGTGACATGGGATGAACCTACTAAAACAGCATTAGTAAACATGAACATTGCTACACTAGCCATCCAACCAGATTCTGCAGAAGTTGTACGTCATGGTAAATTAAAGATCATCAACCTTGGATACATCCGAAACCTTCTTGCCTGCAGCTCGCAAAGTAGACGGCACAATCTTTGTAAAAACCTCAAGTGTTCAAATTATTATTGAACGATGTAAAAAAATTACAGAAGGATGAAATCTTCATCGCCCCTCAACGCGCACAATTAGCGTCTACTACAAACACAGAGATATCTCATAAGAATGAACTCAACACATTCTTACCACCATCTCAAAATGATGTAAAGAAAAAAAGAAGATCCAAAACAACAGGAAAACCTCTTATTAAAATTAAGAAATCCTTAGCTAAAGATACTGTAACTACAGACGATCAAGCCAATCTACAGATAAATCTGAATACCAACGCGCTAACGGATTGAGATCGATAAGCGAACTTAATAGATTTTTAAACAAACCTCTCAACGCATCGTAAAAATTTATACAAATAAAAAGGTCCCATACGGGACCTTTTTTATTTGTATATAACGTATATAGTTATTCAAAATTAGTTTTACTAAATTTGATGGCTATATTATCTGCCAAAACCATAACGGTTAAGTGCTGTATTACCACTACCATATATAGCCATGATCTTCGCCATGAAATAGTCAGCTACTGCTAGAGAGTATGCTGCAATATCATTGTAATCAGAGTATTTTGGTGCAACATTAGTCACAGTAATGTTTTCAATAGTAGTACTAGCTTTAGGAGTAGTTAATTTATTTGTAGTAGGTGCAGGATCTGTAACAGTTACTGTAGAACCCATGGCTGGATTAACATAACCTGTTGGAGTGGATACTGGTGGGACGTTGGGAATCAGTATATTTATAACCATAAGAAGCGTCTGCTTGTTGTGGTGCTACTGTAACAGCGCCAAAAGCAAGTACAGCTGCTGCCAAAACGATAGAGAATTGTTTTGATGTTTCATAAAAACCTCCAAAAAACATAAAAGTATTTTATCAAAAATTATGATAACGGAGATTTATTATAAACTATCTACATAAACGCACAATGAAAGAGAGTTAATATCATTTATATTTCATTTATCACTTTATTTTGATACCTTTGAAAGCATCTTTCACCCCATCCATTTGGCGTTTTACATTATCAAAGGATGCTTTTAAATCCTCAGGAGGCTTAAAGTTATCGAGATCTTTAGACGACTCAGATGCACGTTTGCTATTTTCGCCAGCTTGCTTCATGCCAGCTTTAATCCGATCCATATTCTCATCGATCTCATCGAAGGATTCGTCGTAGATGATAAAATTACTGCCCCGTGGGACGTAATATTGAGTGGCCCCATTGTAAGCTGACCATTATCGATGCGAAGCGCATCTGTGGAAATGGTCGTAATATTCGTATTCACCTTCACATCACTAAAGGACAGATGCCGCCCCTTATTGTGAAAGTTCCCAGTAATGCTTTGGATCGGTATAAGCATATAGTGGCCTTCTCCAGACCAGAAATTACCCCACACCTCCATATCACGAGGCAAGCCTTCGCTTTTAAAGTTCAAATTAGCCGACACCGGTACAACAAATTCAGGTGTTTTAAGAGCCTCACTACTATCAAGGTCCTTTGCTATCCCTGTAATCGTATAGGCTCTTGTATCTAGATTATATACACCTTTTGCCTCTAATTTGCCACTATATACATTAGCATTAACATTTTCAAAATTTAAAATGCCATCTTGGTACGTCACATCACCCACTACGTTTTCAAAGGTAAGCGCAGGAATACGTAAAATAGGCATCGTTACACGGCCTTTAGCCAACGGTCGATTAAAATCACCAGTTACTTTCGCGTCAGCAAGGGTCATAGCATCGTGAATATCATCGCCAAAACCAAGAGAGGCGGGGTCCACACCTTTCACATCAAACTGTAAATCTAACTGAGGCATGCGATGCTTTAACACATCCTTTAAATCAACGCGACCTTTTAGTGTCATTCCATCACCAATAGCGGTTCCACCAAACTTACCGGTTTCCATATCAATGCGAATAGCGCGCTTACTATCAAGATGGATTTTAGCCTCTACATTCTTCATCACATAGTGACGATTTTTCTGAAAGATTTCTAGCTGATTATTTCTAAGTGTAATGGTAAGGTCCAAATGTTGACCTTCCCAATTAAAATTACGAACCTTTTTAGCCAATTCCTCTTGCCGATCTTGCGTCGTCTTTTTAGGCGGCTTAGGTCGCGGCTCCACCTCATCAAGAGGCTTATTCACATCAGGTGAGGCAGGCACGAAGTCGAGCCGGTTGTTATCATCTAAATCGACTACAATGGTCGCATCGTTTAAGCTCGATTCCGTTTATGGCAGAAGCCTTAAAGTTACAGTGACTACGTCCCCATATTAACGCGTATCTTACCACTGGGAACGGTGAGCAATTCACGACCTTCAGGGTCCTTCCACACCAAATCGGTAAAGGATAATGTCCCCCACGGCGTTGCAGTTAAACTCTCTACGGTTACAGAACCACGCATCATCGTTTGTCGCGCCATAACCTCGTTGAAGATAACACCCATCCCACGACTCGCTATTGTAGCCAATACAAAGAAAATAATCGCTCAATGGCAAAGAAAAGCAGCAATGCCTTTTAGGACTTTCTTATACAATTGTTTATATTTTGTCCAATAGGAACGTATGTAATATTTCATAGCATTATTATATCATGATGCATTTATATTTTATTTTAATGGGGCCCCAAAACATATCGGCCTGAATATTGAAAGGAGTGTCCCATTAAAATAAAATAGCTCCACTAATCTTTAAGATGTTATGCTTTTGCTTGTTTACCGTATTTTACAAGGCTTTCAGCTTCAATTTCTTCTTAGTGCGATAGTCTTGAGGAATGTGGACAAGCGAATCCAGCTACGAACTGCTTCTACTAATACGATAAGGATCATGAGGAACATGGCAGCACTAAATGCCACTAGAACCCATTTACCAGCTGGGATATAGCTGTTAAATACGTTTTCAAAGTCGGCAGCAATAATAGCAACGATAGCCATGAGGATACAATGGAATACCAGATTGCCCATGCATAGCGTTTGCGGCCAAGTCGCATGATAACTGTAGTACTTACAGCCAATGTCATGGTACCTAGTAATTGGTTAGATACGCCGAATAAAGGCCAGATAATACCGATGTTACCTTGTAGAACTAGGTAGCCCCACAAATACAAATTAAAGCTGCACAACCAAACGCCAGGAGCCCAATGTTGGTCGTTGAATTTAGGATGGAAATGACCTAATAATTCTTGAAGTAAGTAACGACCTACACGAGTACCAGCATCAATCAAAGTCATGATGAACAATGCTTCGAACATGATACAGAAGTGATACCAGTAACCCATCAAGTGATCCATGTTAGGCAATCTGGAGAAGATATGAGCCATACCTACTGCAAGGGATACGGCGCCACCAGGACGGTGCATCAAATCTTCGCCAACCATCGCAGACAAAGCTGGTAATTCATGAACTTGAAGACCTAATGCTTTGAAGGATTCAACAGTGGAGTTAATTGCGAAGTAATCATCTGGATGCAACGCAGTTGCGGCGATCAACGCCATCATAGCGATGAAGCCTTCTGTTAACATTGCACCATAACCGATAGGTAAAATTTCTTTTTCATTAGTAAGCATTTTAGGTGTTGTACCTATGTTGCGATAACAGTATGGAAACCAGATAACGCACCACATGCGATAGTAATGAAGATATAAGGAATACAGACCCTTTCAATACAGGACCGCCACCCCAGATATAAGGAGTAACAGCTGGCATTTGGATTTCAGGCATTACGATGATAATACCAAGAGCCAATGCGCCGATTGTACCGATTTTAAGGTATGTGGACAAGTAGTCACGAGGAGCAAGCAATAACCATACTGGCAATGCTGCTGCAAAAGAAACCATACACGGCAAGCATGATTTCAATGGTTTGCAAGTCATATGTAAACCAAAAGCATATTCGCTAGCTGCTATGTTTGGACCGTAGATAATGCCTGCGAAAATCAACGCTACACCGATAATAGTAGCTTCTTGATTTTACCAGGACGCAACCATTTCAAATAAATACCAATGAAAATAGCGATTGGAATGGTAGCAAATACGGAGAAGAAACCCCATGGGGAGTTATGCAATGCGTTAGCTACTACTGCAGCCATACCAGCAAGGGTGATGATCAATAAGAACAATGTAGCAAGCATAGCA
>VOFH01000941.1_pt1 | contig 36000 bp, 37 predicted proteins | sample 5384091 | NCBI WGS metagenome assembly VOFH01 (sample SAMN12384727, study PRJNA508395) | human gut metagenome | isolation source: healthy gut G | host: Homo sapiens
CGGATATGAACCGTAATCATAGTCACTATTCTTTCCGTCATTATTTACTTCCGGAGAATAACCACCTTCATATTTATCCCACATCAGAAGATTTTCTCCCGAAATATAAACACGGGCATAATTAATTATCTTCTTATTTTTGATGGGAATACGATAGCCCAGCGTTACGTTTTTAATTTTAATAAAATCGGTACTATACAACCAGCGGGTATCGTACAGTGAACCTGTATTAGAGTTATTAATACCGGGAGTTTTCCCATCACCCGGCTGTTCCTCGGAAACCCACATATTTTTCCAACGTGACAATACATTGATAGATGCTCCCATACCCGGACGATCCATGCCACGACCGAGCAGACTATATATCATTCCCCCTGTCTGTCCAGTCAGTAATACAGACAGGTCGAAATCTTTATATTTAAAGGTATTTGTCATACCAAAAGTATAATCGGGATCCGGTTTACCAACCAACGTACGATCCTGGTCATTAATCTTACCGTCATCATTCACATCACGGTATCTCACATCACCCTGGATAGAATTGGACATTGTAGGATATTTCCTCAAATCTTCCTTATACTGATACACTCCTACAGCATCATACATATAATATGCCCTCAAAGGTTGTCCAACCATCAATACCTGTGTATTCGATTTATCCCATCCAATGAAAACCGTACTATTATCTTCTCCCAAACTCAACACCTTATTCTTATTATAAGCTATATTCAAAGAAGTAGTCCACTTGAACCTTCCTGTCAAGTTTTGGGTAGTCAGTTCAATCTCAAACCCTTTATTTTTTATACTACCGATATTCCCCCATGCTTGTGTGAATCCCATTGTACCAGGAACAGAAACCTGATATAATAAATCTTTAGTCGTTTTATCATAATAATCGGCAGCAAGAGTTATCCTGTTATCAAAAAATCCCAAATCCAAACCAACATTCCAACTGTGTGTCTTTTCCCATCCAAGTTCTTTATTATCAATTGAACTGGGAGCAAAACCATTGGTCAGGCTTCCACCAATTGAATAGTTGGAACTACCCATCAGCCCGATAGCAGCGTTAGTAGAAATAGAATTATTTCCATTCATACCCCAGCTACCGCGTATTTTCATTTGATTGACCACAAACTTTTCCGGCCAAAACTTCTCGTTAGAGATTCGATAGGCAGCAGAAACTGCAGGAAACATCCCCCAACGATTATTCTTTCCGAAACGTGAAGAACCGTCGCGACGAATACTTGCTGTCAACAGGTAACGGTTATCATATTCATACTGGGCACGCCCGAAATAGGATAATAAGCGATTGGGAGTTGACAAGGTAGCTAACGCAACTTTTATAGCCTCATCACTTTGGTTGAAAACTTCAAGTGAATTATCCGGGAACTGTTGCGCAGACAAGTTTGTAGTGGCTCCCGAAGAACTTTCCATTGAATAACCTGCCATAGCGGCAATATTATGCTTGCCTAATTTCTTATCATAATTTAATACAGCCTGCAACAGATATTTGGATGACCGTATATCTATACGGTTGGCAGAACTATGATACCCTTCACCATCCGTCCAGTTCTTAATTACCGAACTCGGAGTAAAAGTGCGAGTCTGACGGCTTGTAAAATCATACGCACCTTTCACTTCCGCCCTCAATCCGTCAATAATATTGACTCTGATAAAAGCTGAAGAATTCAATCGGGATGTTTCGATATGATTGGTGACCTGCTCCATATAAGCAATAGGGCTGATTTTTGTACTAGACCATAAATAAGAGGCATAAGGTTCCGCACCGGAATATATCCCAGCATCTGGCTCTGCAACTGGACACATTGTCAAAACCTGATTTGCCTGCTGATCTTTGCCATCCACACGCCCACCATCTTTCCAGTCCATTGACGGAGCCATATTAACGCCTAAAGTGATGCGATCATACAATTTTGTCTCCACATTAGCCCGCAGATTCAAACGTTTGTAAGCACTCTCTATAGCAATACCTTGCTGGTCTATATATCCCAGAGAAAGCCGGTATTGAGTATTCCCTCTACCATTTGAAACAGAAAGCTGATAATTCTGCATCGGAGCCAAACGATAAAATTCATCCTGCCAGTCAATCAGTCTTAATCCACCGTAACCGGGCTGTGTCCATCGCGGGTCATTCATATACTCATAGTTTACCCGATTACCATTCAAGGCATAACGGGTATCCCAATCATCATCTGCCGTAGCTCCTTTTCCTCCTAAAGCAGCAAGGTATCTACTATTGTTATAGGCAGTCCGGAAAGTGATCCACTCTTCCGGGCTTAGTACATCTATTTTCTTTTCCAATTGTTGGATACTGAATGCAGCAGAAAACTGTACCCGGACTTTATCATCCTTATTAGCCATTTTAGTTGTAATCAAAACAACACCATTAGCACCACGAGAACCGTAAATAGCAGAAGATGAAGCGTCTTTCAAAACTTCAATCGACTGAATATCATTTGGGTTGATACTTCCCAAATCATCTATCGGAATTCCATCTACTACATATAAAGGAGTGGCATCCGCATTAATGGAAGCAGCTCCACGCACACGAATCTGTAATTCTGATCCCGGCGCACCATTAGTTGACCGTACTTCTACTCCCGCCAACTGCCCCTGCAATGAAGAGGCAAGATTGGGTGCCGGACGGTCTTCAAGTTTCGCTGCATCAACTTTGGCAATGGCCCCGGTCACATTCCCCCTTTTGGCTGTACCATAACCGATTACAACCACTTCGTCCATTTGCACGTCATTTTCGCTCATCCTGATGGCAAAAACACTCTTTCCTTTAATAGAAATAGTCTGTGAAGCATATCCCAAATAAGACACCTCAATTGTCTTAGCTTTATCAGGAACTGCAAGAGTAAATTTGCCATCCACATTGGTAATTGTCATTCCAGACTTCCCTTCTACTACAATAGTTGCCCCGATCAACGGTTCATTTCGTTCATCAACCACCGTACCGGATATGGTACGTTTTTGTGCAAATACTGTGACCGAATGGAGAGCCGAAATCATCATCAAGAAGAAAAATATATATTTTCTTCTCCAACAGCTAATCTCACAAACAGTGCTTTTCATACATTCTAGTTTTCATTTAATAATATTAGTTTTATACAATCTCATAAACCATGGTAATACAAAATCCAGTTATCAATTCAACAGCAAATATAGCGGCATACATGAAGCTGCTCATGCATTTTTCTCCATATACCATGCACATTTGTCCACCTGAACATTCTTATATAGTCCCTCTTTTTTTTTTCAGGTTATTCAAGAAATTCAATGCAAAAGTCTGAATTTAAACTTTAAAATTACGTGCTATTTATCTATCTTTACCGCAAATCTAAAAAAACACAATCATTATTATCACTATACAAGTATGAGATTCTTCATTAAAGCTACAATTTTCTTTTTTTATATGTACATGTATTATATATCCGGCAAACGCCTCCATAGAAATACATGCTAGGAATCTGACTGCCACTGACGGATTAGCCAATAATTCTATCAGGCATATCTATCAAGACAGCAAAGGATTCATTTGGTTTTCTACTTTAAATGGCCTGAGCCGTTATGATGGAAATTCATTTGTTACTTTCCGTCCCCAGAGCGGTGAAGAACTGTCATTAGCGGATCATCGTATCAGAAGTGTACAGGAAGACTCCGACGGATTCCTATGGATTACAACTTCCGCGGAACAAATCAGTTGTTATGATTTGAAAAAAGACTGTTTTGTAGATTTCACCGGCAAAGGAGAAATGAAAGACCGTTATAATGAAGTCACAATCCTCCCTAATAAGGATATATGGCTTTGGGGAAGGGTGCAAGGCTGCCGGAAAATTACTTATAAAAACAACAAATTCAGTTCGGAAACATATTCTACCGACAACCATAAACTAAAATCCGACAATATACGTTTTCTTAGTGTATTTGATTCAAATTCCATTTGGATTGGTACAGGAAAAGGGCTGTATTTACTTAAAGATAACACGCTCGAATGTATAGATTCGACTCACTACTTCCTTCAAAGCGCAGTCATTGATAATACTATTTATTTCATAACATCAGAGGGATTTATTTGGAAATACAACCAGCAGCACCTCACGAAAGTTGCCAATACTGCCACATCAACTGATTTTTTGCTAACAGGCAATATTGTATTACGTAACGAATGGCTGTTATTTACCAAACAAGGCGGAATCTTATTCAATCCCAAGACCAATACAACCAGAATTGCTCCGGAAGAGCTCAATATCCGTAATGGATTGGTAGTGAAAGATAACCACAACAACTACTGGGTTCATAATCAGACTGGATACATTAACTATATTCAAAAAGAATCCGGTAGTGTCAAAAAGATTGATGTAAGATCGTCAAAGCTTCCATATTTCATTGATTACGAACGCTATCATGTCTATCATGACTCCAGAGACATTATATGGATAACGACTTATGGGAACGGACTTTTTGCCTATAATCCTACTACTAAAGAACTGGAACATTTTACCGCAACCGCCAATCATACAAATCCCATCGCCTCAAACTATCTTCAATATATAATAGAAGATCACTCGGGCAATTTATGGACAAGTAGCGAATATTCCGGTATATCCCAAATTGAAATCATAAATAAAGGGGCTGCAAAAGTATATCCCGAAGGTGAATTAAATATCGACAGGGCAAATGCCATCCGCTTCATATCCCACATGCAAGATGACGAAGTATGGATAACAACGCGTGCAGGCGGATTATATATCTATGATAATAAACTAACAAAACAGAAAAGCAAAAAGTATTATGATATAAATATCTATTCTGCATGTGAGGATAGTAAAGGTAATATATGGTTGGGAACACGCGGGAAAGGGCTCCAAGTCGGAGACGACCAACACTATATACATCAGGCAACCGATACAAATTCCTTAGCTGCCGATCCAGTATTCTGCATTTTGCAAGACCGCAAACAACGTATGTGGATAGGAACGTTTGGCGGCGGACTTGATCTTGCTGTTCCTAAAAAAAAGACAAATACATATTCCGGCATTTTTTCAATAAGACTTATGGCCAAAAGGAAATCCGCACTATCTGCGAAGACCGTAACGGATGGATATGGGTAGGAACCAGTGAAGGTGTTTTTGTATTCGATCCTGACCGTATTATAAAAGACCCGAACGATTTTTACCAATACAATCTGGATAACCATGCCCTGAAAAGCAATGAAATAAAATCAATTATACAAGATAAGAAAGGCAGGATATGGATTGCCGAATCAGGTATCGGATTTTGCGTAGCCAATATAAAGAATGATTATAAAGATATATCCTTTACTCACTATACGGTCAATGATGGACTTGTCCACAGTGTAGTACAAGCTTTCATTGAAGATGATGAAGGAAATATCTGGGTATCCACCGAATATGGGATTTCTTGTTTTAACCCGGAAAACAAAATATTCAACAATTACTTCTTTTCTAATGATATATTGGGGAATGTATATACAGAAGGATGTGCCAAATTAAAAGATGGTCGTTTGGCTTTCGGCACCAACCACGGACTTATAATACTCAATACTAAGCAAATTAAAAACAAAGAGAAAATTCCGTCCGTTACATTTACAGACTTAAAGTTAAACGGAATATCAGTCCGTCCTGCCGATATGGACTCTCCATTGACAGCCGCTCTGGCATATACAGATGCCATCAGTCTGAAATATTACCAAAGTTCCTTTGTCATAGACTTCTCCACTTTTGACTATCCCAATTTCGACTAATACAAGGTTCAGCTACAAACTTGAAGGATATGACGATGACTGGAGTATTCCTTCTACATTAAACTTTGCAGCTTATAAAAACTTACCGGCAGGTACCTACTATCTACATGTCAAAGCCTGCAGCGTATCAGGTATATGGAGTGATAACGAGGAGACACTTGAAATCAAAGTAACTCCCCTTTTTGGGCAACCGGATGGGCTTTCTTTGTTTACATACTCATTGCAGGCATTATCATGTATTTTGTATATCGTACTATCAGGAATATTAACAACTTGCGGAATAAAATTAAAGTAGAAAAGCAATTAACAGAATACAAGTTAGTATTTTTCACCAATATCTCACATGAATTCAGAACTCCGCTTACACTAATACAAGGGGCTTTGGACAGAATCCACCGTACCCACAATATCCCCAAGGAGATACGTTACTCTATCAAACTAATGGACAAAAGTACCCAGCGTATGCTGCGTCTGATCAACCAATTACTTGAATTCCGGAAAATGCAGAACAACAAACTCGCCCTTTCACTTGAAGAAACTGACGTTATCGCTTTCTTATATGAAATCTACCTAAGCTTTCAGGATACAGCCGAATCCAAGAATATGGATTTCAAATTTATACCATCCGTCAATTCATACAAAATGTATATTGATAAAGGTAATATCGACAAAATCGCCTACAATCTTTTATCAAATGCTTTCAAATATACTCCTTCCGGTGGAAAGATAGAATTCAGCATTTATATTGATAAACAGAAACAGCTATTAATCATGAAAGTAACGGATACAGGTGTAGGCATACCCAAAGAAAAACGTAATGAGCTGTTTAAACGTTTCATGCAAAGCAGTTTTTCTAGCGACAGTATAGGAGTAGGTTTACATCTTACCCATGAACTGGTTCATGTTCACAAAGGGAACATCTGCTATGAAGAAAATCCGTCAGGTGGTTCTATTTTCATTGTAACTTTACCTACTGATTCTTCCATTTATCAATCTAACGACTTCCTTATTCCTGAAAATGCCATATTAAAAGAAGAAGCACAAAACCATCCTTCGCTTTCTGCTCTTAATGAGGAAAATGCTCACTCTGAATCAGAAGAAGAAATAGATAAAGAAGTAGAAAATATAGAGAAAGAACTAAAAACAGAACTGAACGCATCTGATCAAGAGGGTCCTCTAAACAAACGGAAAATACTTATTATCGAGGATGACAATGACGTACGGGAATTCTTGAAAGAAGAACTGACCCCATATTTCGAGGTTGCTGCCGAAGCGGATGGAAAAAATGGTCTGGAGTATGCCCATAATAATGATATAGACCTCATTATCAGCGATGTCATGATGCCTGGATATAATGGTTTCGAGATAACCCGTAAACTAAAAAGTGACTTTAGTACCAGTCATATTCCTATAATCCTACTTACAGCCCTGAATGCAGCGGAAAGCCATCTGGAAGGAGTGAAAAGCGGTGCAGACTCTTACATAACAAAACCTTTCAGTACCAAACTGTTACTGGCAAGCATATTCAAACTGATAGAACAGCGTGACAAACTAAAGGAGAAGTTTTCCAATGACTTGTCAGCCAAACGTCCTGTGATGTGTACATCGGATAAAGACAAGGAGTTTGTCGAAAATCTGACCAAGATAGTGGAAGAACAACTGACTAACCCTGAATTTACTGCCGATGATTTTGCTTCTATGATGTCACTGGGTCGCACCATCTTTTACCGTAAAGTGCGTGGAGTGACCGGATATACTCCCAAAGAATATCTTCGTATCATGCGAATGAAGAAAGCTGCTGAATTGTTGTCAACCAAGAAATATACCGTATCTGAAGTAACTTATATGGTCGGCATCAATGACCCGTTCTATTTCAGCAGATGTTTTAAGGCTCAATTTGGCATCTCTCCTTCCAGTTATCAGAAAAGATACCAAGAGGGCATAAGAGAAACAGAAATAAACGAAGATTAATAAATATATTTATGTGTTTGTGAACATATGTACATGTTTAATGGAATTTTTTCACTAGTCGGAATAAAAAGTTCAGACTAATTTTGTCTCAGAAAAAATTATCAACACATTTAATTATAGCATTATGAAAAGATCAGTATTAATTTTAAGCCTGGCAGCCTTTGTATTATCAAGCAACGCACAAGTATTAAAAAGCAATCTGCTAAATGGATATAAACAAGGTGATAAATTGGAAAAAGCTACATATAATAAAGCTGATGCTCCGATAAAAATAGATACCTGGTGTGAAGCATTCTCTTCCCAAACTGACAAGAATGCCGGTAGTCCCATTACCGGACAAGAGCTCAGTTATGAGGGATATACGGAAAAAGGAGTATCTATCAAAATAGGAGAACTCCCGGAAAATGTGAAAGGTTCAAGATTTAGCGTATATTCCATTTCTGAAAAGAATGACTATTGCAGGGGAACTTTATACCTTTCATTTTTGGCAAACTTTTCCTCCGTCGCTTCCAGTCGCTTAGGCGATTTCATTGCTCTTTCCCCTGTTCATACTGGCGGTAATCTGCGTGCCAGAGTATATGTCGGTAAGATAGACGATGAACATATCCGATTCGGGACTAATCTGTTAAGAGTTAATGCAGAATCCTTCAAAAGCCATGCGCTTAATAAGACGCATCTATTGGTTCTCAAACTGGATTATAAAAAGAACGAGGTTTCATTATTTGTAGACCCAGCCTTAACAGCAGAAGAACCTCAACCCGATGTGGTAGCGAAGGGGACGAAGATAATAACAAATTAAAAGGGGGGATTCGTTCTATTTCATTTAGGAACCGCGATGATTTGACCGGAAATGTCGGTAACTTCCGCTTCTCTTCCAGTTGGGCAGGTGTGATAGCTCAATAAAAATCTATTTTTATTATTGCATTATGATGTAATATGGAGCATTGAATTGTGTACAATGCTCCATTGTTTTTACAATCATGTCACTTAAATTCACTTCTGTCATATTACATCATAATAAGTATTATCCTCCTCCTTCACATAAAGAAAAAAAAAAATGACTTATCTTTAATAGACAAGCTTTCTGTTTATAATAAGCTTTTGAAGAGTTTATTATAAACGGTATTCAAGTTTATTATAAATTATAAATTTCGATTTTAAGGTTCTCCCTGTACTTTTTTCATAACAAAAAAGACTGCGAACCTTATAAAGATTTGCAGCCTTTAGCTTATACGGTAACTCTCACAGCTTAACTATTGTAAGGAGCTTCTGATATATTGTTATAATATTGTACTATTCTATTTTCATTCTTTTTTAAATTCTTTATCCATTAATCTTTCCGCTTGCAAATATACAAAATCAAAAAGGCTTTGTCAAGAGTGCGCTACTATAAGAAAAAGTATTTGTAACAAAGTTCCATATCTAATACCTTACAACCATAATATCGCTATTTGTGGATAAAACTACATACAAAATGGAATTTTTTCATCATAGCTATTTGCAGAATCAACCTAATTTTGTCATACAGGTCTAAAAGAATTATTAATCATATATAAATATCACAGAAATTATGAAACACATCCTTTTTATGCATTATTCTTTATTTTAAAGATTGCGTCGGCACAAGCCCAAAGTCTTGACCAGCCGAAGAACTATCCAGCAGATGCTATTTCTTCTTTTGCTGAACGTTTGGAACCTATGGGACGCATCTTGGAAGACGATAATTATTATGTGTGGTGTTGTGCACCAATTATAGATGAAAAGAATAAAGTACATGTATTTTATTCACGTTGGGAAAAAAAGTATGAAATGAAAGGATGGCTGGGGCATTGTGAAATCGCACACGCCGTAGCCGACCAACCGGAAGGCCCATACAAATATGTATCAACAGTACTGTCCCCCCGCCCGGGCTATTTTGATGGTAATACATGTCACAATCCAAGCATTTATAAAATAGACGGTCGTTACTGGCTATTTTACATGGGAGCAACCAATGGTAAATTTGGAACGAAACGTATCGGATACGCTGTAGCAAACTCTATTTGGGGACCGTGGGAAAGATGCGAAAAACCATTATTAATGCCTGGAAATACAGGTGAATGGGATGATTATATTACCACTAATCCAGCTTTCTTAAAACATCCGGACGGAAAATACTGGCTTTATTATAAATCTTGTAATGAAAATGAATATGTGAACCAACATATCAATGGTATTTCAGGTAACCGGAAATATGGGGTAGCTTTGCAGATAAAATCACAGGACCTTATCGACGATATGAAAAAAATCCGATCGTCGATTTCTCCGGTTTCGAGAAAACAGGCAAGTAGAAGATGCGTATATCTGGTATGAAAACGGTATATTCAAAATGTTAATGAGAGATATGGGGTTCTACGACCATACAGTGGGGCTCTATTTCGAATCCAAAGACGGGCTGAACTGGCAAAACCCTCAAATTGGTTGGTTTGGGGCAGAGCATTATATCAAACAACCACCCGCTCCTAAACATCTCAAACGTTATGGACGTTTCGAACGCCCGCAAGTACTAATGAAAAATGGAAAACCGGCTTACCTTTTCACGGCTTCCCAAGGGGGAAAAGCAGAAACATCTTCAGGTTTCGTCTTTAAAATCAAGCCCGAATAAACGAACATAGAACTTAAAGTACACTTATAAAAAACTGTTATGAAAAAAATTATATTGATATTATTTACCTTGTTGCAATTCCCGGCAAACGCAAAAGACTTGCCTCACTCCTCCTATTGGCACGGAGAAGAAAGAACTCTTCGATATAAACCCGAAGGAGAAGAGTTTGTAATAACCAATGGAAATAAAAAGATTTACTAGAGCTATTTATGGAACTAATACCGGCTTTCGTTTTGAAACCAGTGACTTCCCCGAATTCGGACTTTACATGCCTAACCTCGGTGGAAGTGTATATATGGCTATATCTACCCCTCAAATATTACTTGGATAAAAGATATGGAATTCATTGAATCTCGTTTTAAATCCGGGCAACGCACCTACATTGTGAGAGACAGGAGACATCTAGGAAACGGCAGTCTGACAATTGATGCTGTAGCTATGTCCGATGGCGATGGATTAGTAGTAAGATACAAAGCCAAAGACATCCCTGCCGGCACTAAAATCTTGTGGATATATGGGGGAGCCAACAATCAGAAATTCGGACGTGAGGGAGACTTGAATTCCGACCCAGCCGATTGTTTTTTCATTAAAGCCAACAATTGTTCCGGAAATATATATCAAATTAATCAAAACAAATTTACGATACAATACGGGCACCACACCAGCAACAGAGCCTCTCAACATAAAGTAATGTCCATAGCAGGAACCTTTCCTATCGGAACTGATATAAAAGAAGTGGATGGAAACCTTATTGACCAATTGGACGAACTTATCACATCCCGCAAATCAAACAAACCGGTTATCATAGCAAAATATCCGGTTAGTACCATTCCTTTCTATATTGAACTGCACAACCCTAAAAGTCATAGTGAGTTTCAATATAATGATCTCAGTAATGTTTTCAACAAAGGTGTTGAGTTCAGAACCCAAATAGCTTCCAGAATCAAAATAAAAACACCTGATCCATTTCTGAACACATTAGGAGGCACCTTCTCTGGAGCGGAAGATGCTGTATGGCAATCTCCATCGTATCTACATGGAGCCATCTGTTTCCGCGAATTACTTCTTACCGGTTGGAGAGGGCTTATCTCGCAGACTTGATGGGATTAGAAGATAGGGCAAAAACTCACTTTAACGGTTATCTTAATTCGCAAGTTATAGATGTTCCCGTCACATTACCCCATCTTCAGGACACAGCCCGAAACCTCGCACGGTCTGCAAAAATATGGGGAACCCCATGTATAGTAATGGTTATATAGGAAGAGTTCCTAATAGAAGAGACGTCATGCATCATTATGATATGAATCTAGTCTTTATAGACCAACTGTTGTGGCATCTCAAATGGACCGGAGATCTTGATTACGCACGAGAAATATATCCTGCCCTCCAACGTCACTTTACATGGGAAAAAAAACTATTCGACCCCGATAACGACGGGTTATATGATGCCTATGCTTGTATCTGGGCTTCAGACGCATTACAATACAATGGCGGTAAAGTGACACATTCTACTGCATATAACTACCGGGCAAATAAAATAATGGCAGAAATATCCGAAAAATTAGGAAAAGATCCAAGCATATACAAAAAGAAGCAGAACTTATATTATCTGCCATAAACAAAGAATTATGGATAAAAGACAAAGGATGGTGGGCGGAGTTTAAAGATAATATGGGAAACCGGATACGACATGACAACGCTGCCATATGGACTATTTATCATGCAATAGATTCTGATATACATGATCCCTTCAAGGCATATCAGGCAACCCGATATATAGATACGGAAATCCCCCACATCCCCGTCATGGGAAAAGGTTTGAAGGATACTGCCAATTATGTGATTTCAACAACAAACTGGCAACCTTATATGTGGTCTATCAACAATGTCGCTTTCGGAGAAATCTCACATACCGCCCTTGCTTATTGGCAAACAGGACGTTATGAAGAGGCTTTCAAAATGTTCAAAGGAGCTGTTCTGGATGCGATGTACCTTGGTTCAGGTCCGGGAAATGTCACACAATTGTCATTCTATGACGCAGCCCGCAGAGAGACATATCGTGATTTTGCCGATGGAATAGCGACAGGGGTACGTGCTCTTGTACAGGGTATGTACGGTATCATGCCAGATCTTATTAATAATAGACTAACGATAAGACCCGGATTCCCCGATGATTGGAATTTTGCAGAAATTGAAACTCAAAATATGGCATATACTTTTGAAAGGAAAGGCAATATAGAAAGGTATTCTATAACTCCTAATTTACTCAAAAAGATGTCAGCTTGTCAATGGAAATAAAAGCTATAAGAAACAAAATTAAATCTATCAAAGTAAATGGAAAAGATACACCCTATACTTTACTTACAACCACTATTTTATCTCCAGAAATTAAGTTTGAGGCAGGAATAGCTGACAAATACGATATCACGATAGAATGGGACGGAGAAAAAATAAACAGAGACATGATATCTGTCAATGTAGCCAATGGCAGCCAGTTCAGACTAAATATTCCTTATAAATCAGGAAAAATATATGACCCGCAAAACGTTCTGCGTCATGCAAACTTAAAGAATGACATACTAACCGGCACTATAACCGCTCAAAACGGACATCGCACTGTATTTGTCAATATCACCAATGGAAATATGAATTATTGGCTTCCCATAGATATAAATGTCAACAATCCGCTTGATATCGTTTGTGATTCTGAATCTTCTTCTCTTATTTTTACCTTGAAAAACAATATGGATAAAGTGATAAAAGGTGATTTGTATATCAATGGTAAAAAGGTGAATGAAAACATCAATATAGAAGCTCATGGAAAAAACAACTATGAATTTGATATTCCCATTGCATCTTCAGGAACTAATAGAATAAAAGTCAAATCCGGAAAAGACACTTACTCTTTTCGAGCCATCAATTGGAATATCTCTGTACCGGAAAAATCAGTTTATAAGACGGTAGACATGAAGAAAATATTTAATGACAAAGTAAGTAATATATTCGCTTATGGAAAATATATGTTCCCAAGATGGAAATACACCACATTACAAGTTCCGACCCAAGGTATGGGACAATGGTGTCATCCTCAAAGTATTTCTGTTATTGATGACCGTGGAATAAGAAATAAGGCTTCAAGAAATAACAATAGATTCATTATGCCACAAGGAATACCTTTCAGTACTCCAGGAGAAAAAGAATATAATAATATTGCATTCACCACATTATGGGATAACTACCCGACTTCCATTAATATACCACTAAACGGTAAAGCTTCTAAAGCCTATTTCCTCATTGCAGCTTCCACTTATTATATGCAATCTCATATAGTAAATGGCGAAATCAAAATAGAATATACAGATGGACAAAAAGAAGTACTGAAACTTATATTACCAGATAATTTAATTCCTTTAGATCAGGATATATTCGTAGATGGATATGCTTTCAACACTAAAGATCCACGTCCGTGGAGAGTACGCCTTAAAACAGGTGATGTAAGCAAATATCATGCAGGCGAACTTGGAAAAACAATATCGAACAACCCGATATCTATTGATGGTGGTATGGCTACAATGCTTGATCTGCCACTCAATCCAGTTAAAGAATTAAAATCATTATCTTTGGAGACGACAGCCAATGAAGTCGTGATAGGATTGATGGGAGTAACGCTAGTCAAATAAGACGTAATGAGCCTTTTCCCCTTTTATCAGTTTAAATTTTTTTATACAGAATGAGGGTGATCAATGATACACCCTCATTCTATATATTTCTGGACACTATCCATAATATTCCTACTGATAACTGATTTCTATTTTACTATCAATATTGTATTCTTGTCTTACTTGACTCTTATCTTCCACTTCCAAATAAATTTCACTTAATCGAACTTTTTTCCATACACTATCTTTCCCGCTGTTTTCACTTGTGCTCGAATATTAAATAGATAGAAGTTCTCAATACGTAAACTATCATTCCACCCCGAAGCTGTAATGAAACATTTAGATCTTTTCGCTCTTACATGAGAAAAATAAACATTGCGAAAGTGTGGATACCCCTTTTCTTTAGGTTCTACTGAGTCAGCATTATTTTCCAATGTGCAGGAATCTCCCTACTTTCATATTCTACAGGTAATTTCGAATAACTATATTTTGGATGCCAGTTCAAATCCACCTCCAATACATTAGATACACTATCAGCCTCAACTCCTGTGACATAAATATTCTCTACTGTCCCACCACGATTCATAGACGATTTAAGCCGTAATACAGATCCTGTGCCATAGGCTATCAGATCATGAGCCAGTACATTACGGATAGAACCGGAAGTCTCACTTCCGCAAGTCAGTAACCCTGCACCTTTACGGGCGATACAGTTACGAACCACCACATTCTCCGTGGGACGATTCACACGCAGTCCGTCGGCGTCACGCCCTGCCTTAATACAAATATTATCATCGTTGCAATCCACATCACAGTTTTCTACCAGAATATTGGTAGATGAATCAATATCAATGCCATCCGTACTTGGTCCGTGACCTCCTACATTATTATTAATAGTAAGTCCGCTCACCGAACAATGATCCGAATACAAAATCTGACAAGCCCAGAATCCCGTACGCACCAACGTAAAGTCTTTCAACGTGATATGCTTGCTGTTGGAAACCAGTACTCCCCTCACCCGCTTGCAATCATAATCCACAATCCAGCGCAGATTCTTCTTCTCATATTCCTCCCGCATCGCCCAATATTTATCCCAGAATACTTTTCCGCGGCAATCGATAAAACCTTCCCCGTAAGAGCAGCATTTTCCGCATCCATTATATTGATAACAGCCGAAGGCCATGTCATTTCGATACCGGCAATGCGGGAAGGAAATTCCGGATAGTCCTGAATATTATCACTCGCAAGCAAGGTAGTACCTTTACTAAGATGCAGGTTCACACCACTCTTGATAAACAAAGCACCTATTTTATAATACCCCGGGGCAACAACTACCGTACCTCCTCCCTGTTGGTGACAAGCATCAATAGCGGCCTGGATAGCAGGAGTACTGAATACGGAAGTGTCATTCCGCAACCCGAACTTTCCGGCATCCCATTCTGTGTTTTCCGGAGTCCTCTGCGCCCCCACCTGATCGGCCCACGACAAATCCGGCTCTGCAGATACACTTCCCCAATCATAAGCAGGAATCGTTTTTTCGGAGTTGTAAAACCAATCAAGGCCAATAGTACAATAGATAAAAAGATACTTCATAATTACTTTTTAGTTCACGTTGCAAAATTATCGCATATCATCAAAGAGGTAATGGACAGATGTACGCAAAAGATAGAATATTATATCATACGGACAATTAACTTGAAAGGGTGCACAATTGTATATAGTCTTTGTACATTTCTCCATTTCATACATCACAAAAAGGAGTAATTTTGCGAGTGAATAAATACAATAAGGTCCAAACCGATAAAACAAATATGAGAAGAATTGCAATTTATCTATTGTGCATATTCATGTTACTGCCTGTTGTAACAATGACAGCACAACCTGGTTATAACTACTCAAAGTTACAACGGGAGAAACTAAACCGCGGCGTAGTTGCCATTCGCGAAAACCCTTCAGAAGTAATCGTTTCGTGGAGGTATCTTTCTTCCGATCCGATACAAACCGGTTTCAATGTGTACAGAGACGGGAAGAAACTGACAGACACTCCCATCACAGTCAGCACCTTGTTCCGTGATAAGAATAACAGTCAGAAAACGGCTGTTTACGAAGTGCGTCCTGTTCTAAAAAGGAAAGGAGACGCATCACATTGACGGTACATACACATTCCCGGAAAACGCGCCTCTCGGCTATCTGGAAATTCCCCTGCAAAAACCGGCAGACGGAATAACTCCGGCAGGCGATACCTACACGTACAGTCCCAATGATGCTTCCATCGGTGACGTAGACGGTGACGGCGAATACGAAATTATCCTCAAATGGGATCCCAGCAATTCACACGACAATGCACACGAAGGTTATACAGGCGAAGTATACATCGATTGTTACCGAATGAACGGAGAACAACTATGGCGTATCAACTTGGGTAAAAACATACGTGCAGGAGCTCATTATACTCAATTCATGGTGTACGATCGGGATGGTGACGGCAAAGCGGAAGTAGTGATGCGGACTGCCGACGGAACAGTGGACGGAAAAGGAAAAGTAATTGGAAATGCTGATGCAGACTATCGCGAAGCCGGTACTTTTGACCCAAGCAGGAATCAAATGATGAAGCAAGGACGTATTCTGAAAGGCAAAGAATACCTGACTGTTTTTTCAGGAGACACCGGTGAAGCCTTACATACCATCGACTATATCCCTGCCCGCGGCAACGTTGCCGACTGGGGAGACGCAAAAGGTAACCGAAGCGACCGCTTCCTGGCTTGTGTAGCCTATCTTGACGGAGTACACCCAAGTGTTGTCATGTGCCGAGGCTACTACACACGCACCGTTCTGGCGGCCTTCGACTGGAACGGAAAAGAACTGAAGAACCGATGGGTATTCGACAGCAACCATCCCGGATGCGAGCAGTACGCCGGACAAGGAAACCACAATCTGCGTGTAGGCGATGTGGATGGTGACGGATGCGACGAAATTATTTACGGTTCCTGTGCTATCGACCACAACGGCAAAGGACTTTATTCTACCCGAATGGGACATGGAGACGCCATCCACCTGACACATTTTGACCCTTCCCGTAAAGGTTTGCAAGTGTGGGCCTGCCACGAAAACAAACGTGACGGAAGTACGTACAGAGATGCCGCCACCGGAGAAGTGTTATTACAGATAAAAAGCAATACCGATGTAGGACGTTGTATGGCCGCCGACATTGACCCGACTCATCCGGGTGTGGAAATGTGGTCAGGAGATTCACAAGGAATTGAAACGTAAAAGGAGAAATCATAGCCCCTAAAATGAGAAATATGCCGACCAATATGGCTGTCTGGTGGGATGGAGACCTATTACGCGAAGTATTGGATAGAAACATGATTATTAAATACGACTGGGAAAACAAAAAGTTTGTTCCGCTTGTCAAATTCACAGGAACTCTTTTCAACAATGGAACGAAATCGAATCCTTGTCTCCAAGGTGACATTATAGGCGATTGGCGGAAGAAGTACTCGTACGCTCCGAGAACAACGCTGCTCTCCGGCTCTATCGTTTCGACTATTCCGACCGAATACAGATTCCACACCTTCCTTTGAAGAACCGATATACAGAATCAGTATCGCTACCCAAAATGTAGGCTATAACCAGCCAACACAACCGGGATTCTATTTCGACCGGACCTTATAAAAATGAAAGGTACTTTCAGAGGATATCAATTCAAGTAAGTTAAGAGACTATCATGAAACACAAATTATTTCTTTTCACATTTCTCCTGGCTATACTGTCCGCCATTAATATACAGGCATCCGAACGCAAAAATACAATTTCAACAGCGAATGGAAGCTGCGGATAGGAGACTTTCCTAAAGCCAAAGATACAAAATTCGACGACAGTAAATGGAAACAAGTAACTTTGCCCCATGCCTTCAATGAAGATGAAGCATTCAAACTTTCCATTGAACAATTGACAGATACAGTGGTATGGTATCGCAAGAGTTTCCAGATTCCGGAACTGAAAAGTAATCAGAAAGTATTCGTCGAATTTGAAGGAGTACGCCAACGCGGAGACTTCTATCTTAACGGACATTATCTAGGCAGACACGAAAACGGTGTTATGGCGGTAGGGTTCGACCTGACTCCACATATCAAAGAGGGTGAGAACGTGATTGCCGTTCGCACCGACAACGACTGGATGTACAGAGAAGAAGGAACTAACTCTAAGTTCCAGTGGAACGACCGCAATTTCAATGCCAACTATGGCGGTATTCCTAAAAACGTCTTCTTGTACGTTACTGATAATGTATATCAGACTCTTCCCCTATATAGCAACCTGAAAAACGACAGGCGTATACGTCTATGCCCAAGACTTCGACATCCAAGGACGCAAAGCTACGATTCATGCCGAATCGGAAGTCAGAAATGACAGTAAAGCTACCCGGCAATTCAGCTATCAGGTGACTATACTTGATGCCGACGGCAAACTAATGAAAACTTTCCAAGGTGATAAAGTGACTTTGAAAGCCGGAGAGACTAAGACGGTAAAAGCATCTGCCATCCTTCATAATCTTCACTTCTGGAGTTGGGGATATGGTTACTTGTATACGGTAAAAAACCGCTTTGAAAGATGATAATAATCAGATATTCGACGAAGTCAGTACCCGCACCGGCTTTCCGCAAGACCCGCTTCGCGGAAGGAAAGATATGGTTGAACGACCGTGTTATCCAAATGAAAGGGTATGCACAGCGCACCAGCAACGAATGGCCGGCAGTAGGTCTGTCCGTACCTGCCTGGTTGAGCGATTTTTCTAATGACCTGATGGTGAAAGGAAACGCGAATCTGGTTCGCTGGATGCACGCTACTCCGTGGAAACAGGATGTAGAATCCTGCGACCGTGTAGGTCTGATACAGGCAATGCCTGCCGGAGATGCAGAAAAAGACCGTGAAGGACGTCAATGGGAACAACGGGTGGAGTTGATGCGAGATGCGATCATCTACAACCGTAATAATCCTAAGTATCTTATTTTATGAATGTGGAAACAAAGGTATCAGCAGAGAGCACATGATAGAAATGAAAGCTATCCGCGACCAATACGATCCTTTCGGCGGACGTGCCATCGGATCACGTGAAATGTTGGATATCCGCGAAGCGGAATACGGTGGCGAAATGCTGTACATCAACAGAAGCGAACATCATCCGATGTGGGCGACCGAATATTGCCGCGACGAAGGTTTGAGAAAATATTGGGATGAATACAGCTATCCTTTCCACAAAGAAGGAGACGGACCACTTTATAAAGGACAACCGGCCACTGACTATAACCGCAACCAAGATGAACTTGCCATCACCATGATAGCCCGCTGGTATGATTATTGGCGTGAGCGTCCCGGAACGGGTAACAGAGTCAGCTCCGGCGGTACTAAAATTATCTTCTCCGACACCAATACCCACTACCGGGGTGCGGAAAACTACCGAAGAAGTGGAGTAACGGACCCTATGCGCATCGAAAAAAGATGCTTTCTTTGCACATCAGGTCATGTGGAACGGATGGGTAGATACGGAAAAAGACCAGACCTACATCATCGGACACTGGAACTATCCGGATAATACGGTAAAAACCTGTGCAGGTAGTATCTACCGGAGAAGAGGTGGAGCTTTTCCTGAATGGTAACTCCTGGGTAAAGGCAAACGCCAATACAATTTTCTCTTTACTTTCGACAACGTAGCCTTCAAACCGGGCAAACTGGAAGCTGTCAGCTACAATAAAGCAGGGAAAGAAATCAGTCGTTATGCTGTAAATACAGCCGGTGAACCTGCCAGTCTGAAACTTACCGCTATCCAAAACCCCGAAGGCTTTCATGCAGACGGTGCGGATATGACATTGATACAGGTGGAAGTGGTAGATAAAGACGGACAACGTTGTCCGTTGGACAACCGCACTATTCAGTTCACACTCAAGGGTCAGGCGGAATGGCGCGGAGGTATTGCTCAAGGTAAAACAATCATATTCTTGATACAAACCTTCCGGTAGAATGTGGTATCAACCGCGCACTGATCCGCAGCACGACGGCTGCCGGAAAAGTAACTCTGACAGCACAGGCTAAAGGACTTCTAAGTGCCCTCTCACATTGAAACGGTGCCTGTAAAAGTGACCGGAGGTTTGAGTACCTATCTTCCGCAGGCCACTTTGAAAGGCAGACTGGATAGAGGAGAAACACCTTCTACCCCTTCTTACAAAGACAGCAAAAAGGGTGTAACGAATCGTTTCGGCAAAAGCCGGTTCCAACAATAATGATGCTGAAAAAGCTACGATGATATCGAACTGACCGAATGGAAGAATGACGGTAAAACTAAGCACTGCATGGATTACCTATACATTGGAAAGAGATGCCGAAATAGACGATATATGCATCAAACTGCAAAGGATGGCGTTCACGAAGTTACCCGCTGGAAGTATATGCCGGCAACACCTTGATTTGGAGCGGAAACACGGATAAAAGCCTGGGATATATTCATCTCAATGTAGAAAAGCCCGTACGTGCTAATACGATAACCATCCGCTTGAAAGGAAACACCAGTGACAAAGATGCTTTCGGACAGATTATCGAAGTAGAGGCTATAGCGGCCAATACAATGGAATTGGAAAAAGCAGTAGCAAAACACCAGTTGAGAATCATCGAAGTTGAGTTTCTCGAAACAATCAAATAAAAAAAGTTCCGGCAATGTTGTTTATTTGCCTGCCATCAAGTATCTTTGTTCATAAACTGAATTTTAACGCTTATGTGTAAACAACCGGATATCCTAGAAAGTGAAAAGATTCACTTTGCAGTCATGGCAATAGAAGCTGGAGCACGCGAAATGGGAATTTCTCCTATGGAAATGCGCCGACGTTTAGAGAAAATGAATCTAATCAAACGTCTTCTACTGGACAATTACGAAGTGATGCACACACAAAGTCTAAAACATGTAGGCGAGGATGTGGTCGAGGCTTTGAAGAACTGGGAGGCACAGGAGGGCGAGAAGGGATGAAAATAACACTTTATCATGGCTCCACCCTTTCTATAGAGCATCCCTTAGCCAAAGTGGGACGTGCCGATTTAGATTTCGGTAGAGGTTTTATCTAACCTCACTACGCTCACAAGCAGAACAGTGGGCTGCCCGCGTACAACTATTACGGGCAAGTACTACTGCATGGATTAATGTATACGAATTTGATATGGATGCAGCTATAAAAGCTGGATTCAAGCTACTTCGTTTTGATGCTTACGATCAGCATTGGTTGAATTTTATTGTCGCTAGTAGGAATGGAAAACAGCCTTGGAAAGATTATGATATTATAGAAGGAGGCGTAGCAAACGATCGGGTTATTGACACCATAGAAGATTACCTTAACGACATTATCACCATAGAGCAAGCCCTCGGGCAATTGGTATATGCACAACCTAATCATCAGATATGTTTGCTCAATCAGCAACTCATTGATACATATCTACATTTTGATAATAGTTTTCCACTGGATACTATGGACAGAAAAGGAGGTAACAAATGAGAGAACAAGTACTTTGGAGAAAAAATCAGTCGCATCGTCCTATTATTATCAGCCCGATTGGAGATAAGCCCGGAAAGAGCATTAAATCTGTTTTATGAAACGAATGTATGTGCCATGTTACATGACTCCCTGTTACGGACTGCATCTAATGAGTGATACTTATATTATAAATGATGTATTGCGTGAATTACAAGACAAGCAGTAATTTTAGAATATATTATGATACCAAGCAAACAAAATCTCTTCTTTTTCATACCGTTCCTTTTGAATCCTTATCACTCATTTTTTTTTCATTTATTCCTTCATTATTCACACCACGCTGATAAACCGATGGTGCCACCCCAAACTGTGCTTTAAAGCATTTGCTGAAATAAAAAGGATCACTGATGCCTACCTTGTAAGAGACTTCCGCAACCGTTAGATTATCTTCTGACAGCAACAACTCCGCCGCTTTCTTCATTCGCACCACACGCAAATATTCATTAGGCGAATATCCTGTTACGCCGCGTAATTTCCGATAAAAACGGTTCGTCCCAACTTCATAAGCTGCGCAAACTCATCAATAGAAAATTCCGGGCGGGCAAGATTCTGTTCGAGAATGGCAGCCAAGCGGTCTGCAAATTCTTTATCCCGTTCGGTAGTACACATAGCTTAGGTCGCACAATACCCGGTTCGTTGGAGAACTTCTCACGCAATTTATCACGCTGTTCGATCAAACGGAATACACGTGCCAACAGCAGTTTAACGCTGAATGGTTTGGCGATGTATGCATCCGCGCCTGCCTCAATTCCTTCCAGATGCTTTTCCGGTGAGTTCAACGCAGTCAGAAGGATAATGGGAATATGACTCGTATCAAAAATCTGTTTTTAGTTTCTTGGTCACTTCAAATCCGGTCATTCCCGGCATCAGAACATCACAGATAATCAGGTCGGCATCATACGTACGGGCCTTTTCAAATCCGGACGTGCCGTCGGCAGCCACTTCCACTTCAAAGTATGCGCCAATTTCTTCCCGTAGAAACTCACGGATATCAGTATCATCTTCAATAATCAGCACTTTCCGTTTGTTCAAAGGAGCAGCCATCTTTTTCCGGGTCAGGAAGCTCTTCAGAAAGCTGTAACAAATGATGTACGTGACCGTCTGCCTCTTTCAGCAATACGTTGCCCGGAACAAGGAAGTCTTTCTCCGAATACACCGTCTTATCTGTCGGAATACATACGGTAAATACAGAACCGCCACCTTCATTGTCTTTATACTCAATCGTACCTTTATGCACCTGCACCAGTTCGTGGCTCAAATGCAGACCGACTCCAATACTGTCACCGGAGAAATTACTCTGCATAAACCGCTTGAACAATTCATTCTGTTTCTCTTTAGGAATCCCCACTCCCGTATCCGAAACCTGAATCTGCAATGTTTGCTTCCCTTCGTCCACATTCACCGAAAGAATAATCGTTCCGTTGGAAGGAGTATATTTAAATGCATTTGAAAGCAGGTTATAAGTCACCTTATCCAAATTACCTTTATCAATAAACATCTTATAAGATGGCACCGAAGGCAAGAAACGGAAGTTCATATTCTTCTGTTCCGCCACGTCGCCGAAACTCAAAAATATTTCATAAAGGAAAGAGATGACATCTGTTTCCTCTAAAGAAAGCGCCAGTTTATTATTCTGCATCTTTCTGAATTCCAATAACTGGTTGATGAGTCTCAACATACGTTGCGTACTCTTATCCATTGTTTTCAGAGGATATATCAATTCGCGCGGAATATCCGTGACACGCTGGATTTTCTCCAAAGCTCCCTGGATTAAGGTAAGCGGAGTACGGAATTCATGAGATATATTGGTGAAGAAGACCAGCTTATATTCAGTCAGTTGCTTTCGACATTGATACGGTTGCGTAAACCATTAAAGTTGCGGACGATGCGGAAGGCAAAATACAAGGCTACCATCAATAACAGCACATAGCACAACATTGCCCAGGTAGTCTTCCAAAACGGCGGGACGATTACAATCTTCAGTGTAGTCTCACTGTCGTTCCATATACCCGATCCATTGCTGGACTTGACATGAAGTATGTAGGTTCCCGGATTCAGGTACTTAAAGGAAGCGAAGTTCAGTGGAGAAGGAGCACTCCATCCCTGGTCATAGTTTTCCAGCCAATACATATATTTCGTATGTCCGCTATCCGAATAGTCGAAAGTAGAGAAATCTATCAGGAATGAGTTTTGAAAATATTTCAGTGTAATTTCATCTGAATAAGCAAGAGACTGTTTTAAAGGAGAATCCTCCATCTGCGGATTCATCTGGGTCCCATTGACGTACAAATCAGTGAAAACAACCGAGAAAACGTTTCACTATCTTGTATCTTTTCAGGGTCGATCACAATTAATCCATAGTTTGTACCAAAAAGCAATTTCCCGTCTTCACGCATACAGGCACTATTCTCACTATACACATTACCTAAAGTATAGGAAGAAAAGAAATAGTTCTCAAAAGAACGGGTGGACGGGGTGAACTTGGAAATTCCATATTCAGTCGCTACCCAAAGGTTTCCTTTCTATCTCCCAAAACAGACTGGATCACATCATTGACCAACCCTTCGGAAGTTCCGTAATGCTCATATTTCAATGAATGATAGTCGTCCTGCGGCGTACAGAGGTTCAATCCCGAACCGGAAGTACCAATCCACATACGTCCTTTCGTATCACGATAGATACATTTGATTTCATTACTGCAGAATTTTCCGTTTGTATAACTGAAGAGATGATACTTATCGCCATCTGCAATCAGTGAGTCCGGATGAAAGATACAAATCCCCTCACTGGTTCCTACCCAGACCATTCCGTTTTCATCTTCTTCTATCACACGCACCATCCTCATTCCGAACGTTTGCTGGAAGAAATGCCGGAATTTATATTTCCCGTCAGAAGTAGGTTCAGCCAATTCGAGCCCTCCGCCGAATGTACCCACCCACATACGGTCTTTGCGATCGCGATAAATAGCAAAAAACGTTATTATCCGACAATGAAGTCGGGTCGGACGGGGTATTATAATACCAGGTATCTCCCACCTTCAATCCATTACCACGGGTTCCAGTCCACATCCGTCCCTGGCGATCTTCAGCGATTGCATAAATATTGGAATGAAAATATTGATTCGTCATTTTCGACTGAAGATTTGCGTCAAAGGTATAAAGTCCGCCTTTACGCGTACCTACCCAAATATCGCCATTAGACATTTTGGTCAACATACGGATGGTATTCGAACGGTCGAACAGTTCACGGATTCGGGATAGATGCGGAAGTTCCTTCATTCAACACTGAAATGCGGGATAAACCCGAATATTCCGAAGCTACCCAGATGCCACCCTTAAGACGATCTTCCATGACATATTGCAGGAAATCCGAACTGATATGACTTTGATCGTTAATGTTGGCTACGAAATGTTCCAGTTTATCTTCGGCTGTGTTATAAGCAAAAAGCCCATTCCCATAGGTAGAAATCCAGATGATTCCGCGGGAATCATGTACGATATGATAACGTTCGAAGTCGATGTAACTGATCTTATCTTGAGGATCAACTGGAATTCTTTACTTTCACCGGTTGCGGCAACCACATAGGTGAGGTGTCCTGTATGATTATATATCCAATAGTCTCCGTGGTTGTCGCGAATCAGTTCGCCCTTTTTAATATTCAGACGGGGGTCAGCGGCTACTTCTCCGGTCGTAAAATCATAAGTATATACTCCGGTCGTAGTCAGAATCATCCATTTATCTTTCAACAAGAAATTTCCGGTAGGTGACGTCTGCCCTGCAACGGTTGAAAGGGCAGCCAGCTTCTGCATCTTCTGCGTAGCCGAATGGTAATAATAAATATCTCCATCTGCCGTAAGGAAATACATGTCATCCTTATAAGCCAGAGAAGAAGTGAAATGAATCAACGGTCTTCTATCCGATATTGTCCGTTGGAGACAGAAACCAATCCGCATTGAGTGCCTATCCAGATACGTCCACTGGCATCTTCATTCACGAATTTCACCCGGTTATCCGGCAGGTTTCCACGTTCTGTCCTGAATACGGTAGATGTCATTTCACCGTTTTTCTGATGCACCATACGTCGGCAACCATTGCCTTGATGTGATAACCATACGTCTCCGTTGGCTGTAACAAATACAGTAGAGTAATTCTGCCTTAACTCACCGCAACCCGTGTAATCAACAAAACGGGCACGTTGCAAATCATAGCAGCTATATAGTTCAGGTGTAGTGGAAATCCATAAAAAACCATCTTTATCTTCTGTGAGATCGTAAATCCGGTTGTCGGCCAAAGACACTTTATCTCCGGCTTCCGGACGAAAGGTCAGGAAAGAGTTACCATCATAACGACTTAATCCGTTCAAGGTAGCCAGCCACAAAAAACCTTTGCTATCCTGATAGATGTATCGGATAGAGTTGTTGGGAAGACCGTCACTAGTTCTCATTTGTGTAGAACGAAGCTCTATTGCACTATAAGCATTCAGTACAAAGCTAACAAGGAAAGTGAAAACTAAAAGGTGTCTTTGCGTCATAAAGATTCCAAGATTAATAATAAATGTTGGACAAAAATAATCAAGATAGTTGAGATAATAAAAGAAACACTCCATTAAATAGTAGGAAGCGGATATGCTAAAGAGCAATTATTAATATTAGGGACGCGGATTACACGAATGACGCGGATTTTTCATTCTTAAATCTGTGTCATTCGTGTAATCCGCGTCTAAAAAATTACAGACTGATAGAATTACTGAAAACTCAATCCATGTGGAACACTTCCGGCAAAGGAATGGATACTCGGTGAGTTATCCGGATTCACTTCCATGATATCCGCCATATAATCCCACCATTTCTGTACGATTTCCGTATTGCCTAAATCCTGCGAACCTGCTCCCCCTTCCGTTTTTTGGAAAGCAAACAGGATATTTGTTTCTTTATCCCAGTAAATCGAATAGTCCGACACTCCATTCTGTGAAAGCAGTGCTTTCAGTTCGGGCCAGATGGCAGCATGTCTTTTTTCATATTCGGCTTCACATCCGGGTTTCAAATACATTTTAAATGCTTCTCGTTTCATGGTTTCAATCTATTTAAAGTTAATCTTTCTTTTCTTCTGTGTCGATAGCAAAAATAGGTGCTGTCGTCTTTTGTTTCACCTGGTAGTATTGAACGGCACTGTCATTCATCTGTGGATATTGATTTTTCAACAAGCGAATCATTTCCGCACCTGCCCAAAGAACCGGTCCGTAACCATGTGCCGCATATACATTGACCGGACGGTAATAGTAAAAAAGCAGGGTCGAAAGCCATTCCCGTACCGACACAGGTTCCTTCCACTTGCCCCTCCGCATTTATCTTGCCGGCTACGGCATGCCATCCCAGATGAGCAACCGGTCCGTAAGCAATGGCGTCAATCCATCCTTTATTGATGGCGTGTGCCAGGCAGTATACATATATCGCAGTAGCGGAAGTTTCCAGGTAAGAATCATTCCGGTCGAGCAGTTGGTGCCAAAGTCCTTCTCCGCTTTGCAAGGCTGTCACTCCACGTACATGAGCCCGGAAATAATCCATCACTTTCGCACGTTGAGGATAGTCTTCCGGTAGAACGTCGAGCAGTTCGCAAGCCGTCAGCATAGCCCAACCGTTGGCGCGCGCCCAACAAAAAGCAGGATGATCGCTACTGCTTTCCACCCATCCGTGACGATACAGTCCTTTTTCGGGGATAAACATGCGGTCGGCAAATTGCAGGAATTGTCTCACTGCTTCTGCCAGATATTTATCTTTTTGATCCTTGTCATAATAACTCATTTGTGCTACTGCCGGAATACCCATAAACATATCATCCAGCCAAAGAGTGTTATGCTGCGGACGGTTGCGTGCAAAAGTTCCATCTGCCAGACGATACTTTATTAATGATGAAATCAAAATAATACATATCAGTTCATCCACAGGAAGCGAGGGATCTTTCAAACGGACTTTCACCATCGCCGCGCATACGGCTCCTGCGTCATCCAGTGCGTGCGGAGTGAGGATTTGAAGCAACTGCGGGTCCGTTGTCCCCTTTTCTTTATAAACACGCTTGAAATGCGGTGCTACTTCGGCCAGAAAACGAAAACGATTCTGTACATAATCCATATAGCGTATGTCGCCCGTAGCTTCGGATGCCGCTATCAAGGCAGAGTAGGTCACTCCCCATTCATAACTTGCCAAACGAAAAGCTCCACGCTCCAGTTGTGCCTCCTCTCCCATCGTTGTATAGTCGGTAATCACTTTACCCGTATTCTTGTCTACCACACGGGCGGGAGTCTCCTTATCTATATAAGCAAATACACGGTCTACCTCTTTCTTTACCTGTTCCGGTGTCAAATCACCATACGTGCCCCTGATAAGCAGGTTGCAATAAATGCAAAGGGGTGTTTGAGTCATTCACTACAGTTTTCTTTTTCTGTGCGCTGACAGGCAAAGCTATCAGCAACAAAGTAATGGCTATGATACGAATATTCATATTTTATTTTTTAGGTATTTTACATCCTCTGAATAGGGTTCCCTGCAAATCCGGCCCAAAGTAGAATCCCGGTTGTGTCGGCTGGTTGTAGGCTACGTTCTGGGTAGCGATACTGATGCGATAAACAGGATCCTCCAAAAGGTGTGGAAGCGGTAATCAGTGGGAATGGTAGAGACATAAAGTCGCAAAGCGGTATTATCGGCTGTGCGCAACAGTACTTCTTCCCGCCAGTCGCCTACAATATCTCCTTGCAGGCAAGGTGTTGCCTTCGTTCCGTTGTTGGAAAGAGCTCCTTCGAAAATGGCTATACGCTCACAGACTCCTTTCTTCCAATTATATTTGCTGACTATATTTCTATCCAGCAGTTCGCGCAGTAAATCACCGTCCCACCAGACAGCCATATTACATGACAATCCTCTGACACGGGCTTTCACCACTTCTCCTTTTATATTTTTATTCCTCCGGAAGCAAGAGACCACATTTCAACGCCCGGATGGGTCGGGTCAATATCAGCCGCCATGCAACGCCCGACATCTGTACTATCTTTTATCTGGAAAAGTATTTCTCCGGTTGCCGCATCTCTGTACGTACTTCCGTCACGCTTGTTTTCGTGACAGTCCCATACTTGCAACCCTTTGCGGGAAGGATCGAAATGAGTCAGATGAATCGCGTCTCCATGTCCCATCTTCGTTGTGTACAGCCCTTTGCCGTTATGGTCGATGGCACACGAGCCGTAGATAATCTCATCGCATCCGTCACCGTCTACGTCACCTACCCGAAGGTTATGATTACCTTGTCCGGCATAGTCTTCACAACCGGGATGGTTACTGTCGAAAATCCAGCGTTCTTTCAGTTCCTTTCCATTCCAGTCGTATGCTGCCAATACTGTACGGGTATAATACCCACGACACATCACAACACTAGGATGGATGCCGTCGAGATAGGCTACGCAAAGCCAAAAAGCGGTCACTACGATTACCACGATTGTCTCCCCAGTCCATCAGGTTTCCTCTTCCCGGTACGTAATCAATTGTTTGCATCGCTTCTCCTGTCAGTCCGTTGAAGACAGTCAGATATTCCGGTCCGGTCAAAAATACGTCCCTGTTCATTCCGATAGTCAGCTTGCGCATCTCCAATCACTTTTCCTTTTCCGTCCACTGTTCCGTCGGCGGTTTTCATTACTACTTCCGCTTTACCGTCACCATCGAAGTCAAACACCATAAACTGGGTGTAGTGTGCACCTGCACGGATATTGCGTCCCATATTAATGCGCCATAAATGTTGCCCGTTTAATTTATAACAATCGAAATATACCTCTCCGGTGTAACCGTCATGCGAATTATCATGTGCGTTCGACGGATCCCATTTCAAGATAATCTCATATTCCCCGTCACCGTCCACATCGCCGATACTGGCATCATTAGGAGCATAGAAATAACTTTGCCCTGCCGGAGTCGTACCGTTTTCAGGACGATTCAGCGGAATGTTCAGATAACCAGCCGGAGCATCGGACGGCAATTGATAATTGCTTTCCGTTTTTGATTGGATAGCTTTGACGGTATAAAGTACGGATTCCGTACCTTTATATATATCCTGAAAGAAAGTCGCATTTCTTATCGGATATTTGTTTACCTTTTCACCGTTTCTATAAACATCAAAAGATTCGTCCATCGGGTCGGAGGACAGATAACGCCAAGACACGGCAACAGTAGATGGATTCTCTCTGATGGCAATTACCCCGCGTCCCAAATGTTCGCGTTTCAGTTTCGAAAAGTCATAGTTCGGCTGCGCCACTACAAAAAGCAGCTATCAGACACAGACTTAAAAAGCACTTATGCATTTCATAGTTTTATCGTTAATCAATTTACAACACAAAAGTAAGCGGCACAGCCTACTTATAAAATAGAATATTGTACAGATCTATGTAGAAATCATCATATAGCCCACTTTTAAACCGCATTATAACTACCTGGTGAACAAAAATGAATATATCTGAACGGAAATCCATTGAAAAAAAGAAAAGTGCGTCCCTTATCTTTGCCAATGAAAATTAGAATGAACACCCAATTAATAAAACAGAATTATTTCACCATGAAGAAATCACTACTCTCATTCTTTACAGTAACTCTTCTTTTGTCTTATGACAGGAAAGCCGGTCATGGCACAAGAGTTACCTGCACAAAAAGAGACTTTAGAGACTATCGTAAAAGTAAACGACTACTTTATGAAAAAGTATGCCGATTACACATTGCCTTCTTTCTATGGCAGAGTTCGTCCAAGCAATATATGGACGAGAGGCGTATATTATGAAGGATTAATGGCTCTGTATGGCATTTACCCTCGTGAGGATTATTATAAGTATGCCTACGATTGGGCTGATTTCCACAAATGGGGAATGAGAAACGGCAATACCACCCGTAACGCAGACGACCATTGCTGCGGACAAGTTTATATCGACCTTTATAATATGTGTCCGTCCGATCCGAATATGATCCGGAATATAAAAGCAAGTATCGATATGGTAGTCAACACTCCGCAGGTGAACGATTGGTGGTGGATTGACGCTATCCAGATGGCAATGCCAATCTACGCAAAGTTTGGAAAAATGACCGGTGAACAGAAATACTACGATAAGATGTGGGATATGTATTCTTACACTCGTAACGTGCACGGAGAAGCCGGAATGTATAATCCTAAAGATTGCTTATGGTGGCGCGATCAGGACTTTGATCCTCCTTACAAAGAACCGAATGGAGAAGATTGCTACTGGAGTCGTGGAAATGGCTGGGTATATGCAGCTCTTGTACGGGTATTGGATGAAATCCCTGCCAATGAAACACATCGCCAGGACTATATAAATGATTTTCTCGCTATGAGCAAGGCACTTAAAAAAATGTCAGCGTGAAGATGGTTTCTGGAATGTGAGTCTTCATGATCCGACGAACTTCGGAGGTAAAGAGACTTCCGGAACAGCACTGTTTGTATACGGCATGGCTTGGGGGAGTGCGCAACGGACTGCTCGACCGCAAAGAATATCTTCCCGTCCTTTTAAAAGCATGGAACGCTATGGTGAAAGATGCCGTACATCCGAACGGATTCCTGGGATATGTGCAGGGAACAGGCAAAGAGCCTAAAGACGGACAGCCGGTTACTTATAAGAGTGTGCCCGACTTTGAAGACTACGGAGTCGGTTGTTTCCTGCTTGCCGGAACAGAAGTTTATAAATTAAAATAACATAGACAGTTTTTTCATTAGGTTTAAAGATAATCATTCATTAGGTTTAGTTAGAGGTTAGTTAGTAGCTAGTTCCCTCACTGACTGTTTAGACACCGGTCAGTGAGGGATTTCAAAACAGATTCATGAAAAACAAATTATTCCCGTATATATGTTGGCTGATGGCCATTACATTTAGTTTGCAACTGCAAGCGCAAAATAAAGTTTCCGCTCCCATGGCAGACGTCAATCAAGTAATTGACAACACGCTGGACAGCCTGAATAAAGCACGTACCTCGCGACCGGAAGCCGGTTCGAGCCGGAAAGGTGACAACCCTGTTCTGTTCCTGGTAGGTAACTCTACCATGCGTACCGGAACTTTAGGAAACGGCAACAACGGACAATGGGGATGGGGCTATTATGCAGGTGATTATTTCGACTCTAACCGGATTACTGTAGAAAATCATGCACTGGGTGGAACCAGCAGCCGTACTTTTTATAACCGGTTATGGCCTGATGTAATCAAAGGAGTACGCCCGGGAGACTGGGTTATCATCGAACTAGGGCACAATGACAACGGCCCATACGACAGCGGACGTGCCCGTGCCTCTATTCCGGGAATTGGCAAAGACAGTCTGAATGTGACTATTAAAGAGACAGGAGTCAAAAGAGACCGTATATACGTATGGGGAATATATGCGTCGTTTTATTCATGATGTAAAAGCCAAAGGTGCTCATCCGATCCTTTTTTTCGCTTACTCCCCGCAATGCTTGGGAAGACAAAGACAGCACCATCATCACACGTGTCAACAAGACTTTTGGATTGTGGGCAAAGCAAGTAGCCGAAGAACAGCATGTTCCTTTTATTGATTTGAATGATATCAGTGCCCGCAAATTTGAAAAGTTCGGCAAGAATAAGGTGAAATATATGTTCTACATCGACCGTATACATACAAGTGCTTTCGGTGCTAAAGTAAATGCTGAATCTGCTGCTGACGGAATACGTGCGTATGAAGGACTGGAATTAGCCAATTATCTGAAACCTGTTGAGAAAGATACAGTGACAGATTCCAGTCGGAAAGAGGGACGTCCGGTATTGTTTACTATCGGAGATAGTACGGTCAGAAATGAAGATAAAGACAAAAACGGTATGTGGGGTTGGGGAAGCGTAATTGCTGACGAGTTCAATCTAAATAAAATTTCTGTAGAAAATCGTGCGATGGCAGGACGTAGTGCACGTACTTTCCTCGATGAAGGTCGTTGGGATAAGGTATACAATGCCTTGCAACCGGGGGACTTCGTTCTGATTCAGTTCGGACATAATGATGCAGGTGACATAAACACAGGGAAAGCGCGTGCCGAATTGCGCGGTTCGGGAGATGAGAGCAAAGTCTTTCTAATGGAAAAAAGACAGGCAAATATCAAGTGGTTTATTCTTTCGGCTGGTATCTTCGAAAGTTCATCATGGATGTTCAGGAGAAAGGTGCCATTCCCATCGTTCTTAGTCATACGCCACGCAACAAATGGAAAGATGGAAAAATAGAACGTAATACCGAGTCTTTTGGCAAGTGGACACGTGAAGCTGCGGAAGCTACGGGAGCTTATTTCATTGACTTGAATAAGATTAGTGCCGATAAACTTGAAAAGAAAGGTGTGAAGAAAGCTGCAGCTTACTACAATCACGACCATACACATACTTCTTTGAAAGGAGCGCACATGAACGCCAAAAGTATTGCTGAAGGGTTGAAAAAGAGTGATTGCCCGCTAAAAGAGTATTTGAAATAATACGAAAGAGAATCCTGTAAAGATAGCAAAGGACTAAAGGGAAATATAGACTATCCGGACTGTTTAAATATTCTATCTTAAAAAAGGAATATTTAAGCAGTGCAGAATGGAGAAAAACAGCATAGCAGATGAAGAAGAATAAAAAAGCTCCGACATTTGTCAACACGCAAATCCTCATTCTTATCATTTATAGAGTTTATCTAGCATTTCACACCTATTTTATCCTACAACACTTGCAAGTCGATATCGATTCAGGGATTAATCTTCCATTATGTTATTATTTTCTTATTCAAAAGTCCAGATAAATCAGAGAAAAACTAGCTTAAAAAGCACATTTATATCTTCCTCACCGATGAAGGACAAGTTCATCGGTGAGGAAGATAGCGTTCATCGGTGAGGATCACCCTGTTGGTTTAAACCTAACGAACTCTTTTTTCCGTTAGAAAAGACGCATATTCTGTCTGATATTATTCACTTTTCGCCTATATTTCTGCATATTATTGCACTTATTTATGCAGTTTTTTTCTCTGATTCATCAATTTCGCAACGGTTATTTTCTAATATAATCTTAAAAACAGAACATCTGGACAGGATATGTTCATCCCCATTCAAGGGAAAAATGAATGTTCGTATCCAACATAATACAGTCGCAAATCATTGATTTATTCCACGGAATAGATTAACTTTGCCTGTACAAATTAAAAGCCTGCCAATATGAGCCAAGTGAAAAGGAATACCATACGGAATATCCGACTTCAACCGGATGCGGAACGAAAACTTCTATTTCGTCGATAAAACCATGTATCTGCCCCTTATCGAGGAAATGCCCAGTTACCTTTTCCTTATTCGTCCGAGACGTTTCGGAAAAAGCTTATTCCTAAGCATGATGCGTACTTATTACGACATAATACAGAAGGATAACTTCGACAAGTATTTCGGTGACTTATGGATAGGAAGCCGTCCAACCAAACAACATAACAGTTTCCAAGTCCTTTTCTTCGACTTCTCAAAAGCAGGCTGCTCACTGCCGGGAGCAGATTTGATGAGTAGCTTTAATGAATATTGCAGTATCATCATCAACCAGTTTGCCCATGCATACGCATCTTATTATGATGAAGATTTCAAGTCAACAGTAGAAAGCATTGAAAGCGCTAAAGCAAAATTATCATATATAGAAGTAAAGGCTAAAGAAAAGGATATCCTCTCTATCTGATAATTGACGAATATGACAACTTTACCAACGTCATATTGAGCGAACACGGACAGAAAATGTTCCATGACCTGACCCACGCCAGCGGCTTCTACCGGGAATACTTCAAGCAGTTCAAGGGTATGTTTGACCGAATTTTCCTAATGGGAGTCAGCCCTATCACACTGGATGATTTATCTAGCGGGTATAATATTGACTGGAATATATCGACTGATTCCGTTTTAATGCCATGATAGGATTTGATGAAACTGAAGTACGTGAAATGCTCCGTTATTACCAACAAAATGGAAAGCTGGTCGGTGATGTAGAAGCGATGATTACAGAAATGAAACCGTGGTATGACAATTACTGCTTCGCCAGAACATCTTTGGACAACGACCGTGTGTTTAATTGCGATATGACTTTATACTATTTACGTAACCAAATTGATTTTCACCGTCCACCCGAAAATATGGTAGACAAGAATATCCGTACGGACTACAGCAAGCTGAAAATGCTGGCACGCATTGACCACGACAACACCCATGAGGGAAGCCGCATGAGTACTATCGAAGAAATTGCGGCAAAAGGTGAAATACTGGTAGACTTACATACTTCGTTCCCGTCAGAAAAGATAGCAGATATAGAGAACTTCCGAAGCCTGCTCTATTATTATGGTTTACTTACCATGCGGCACCCGTGGCGACCGTCTGAAAATGTGCATACCTAACAATTGTGTGCGCGAGCAGTACCTTGGATTCTTGCGCGACTACTATCAACAGGCCCATACCCTGAATCTTTCACATCTGAAAGACTTGATAGATGATTTCGCCTTCGATGGTCATTGGCAACCATTCTTCGAAACCATCGCCCGTGCCTATCGGGGAGAACTCTTCCATACGAGATGCGATAGAAGGGGAAAGAAACCTGCAAGGTTTCCTAAAAGCCTATCTTGCCATTGCTTCTTATTATCTCGTACAGCCGGAACTGGAAATGAACTATGGCTATTGTGACTTCTTCCTATTGCCGGACAAAATGCGTTATTCCGATATAGAACACAGCTATATCCTGGAGTTGAAATACGCTACACGTACAGCTACCAATGCTGAACTTGAAGCCCAAGCAGAAGAAGGAAGACAGCAACTGTTGCGATACAGTAAGGATAAAGTTGTGCAGAAACTGGCTACTGGAACGACACTTCACCTATTATTAATTCAGTTCCAAGTACGCAGGAAATTATACCACAGTTCCGTGTTATCCCATGCAAAACCTCCGATATCATAACGCCAGGTATGGCGGACAGGATCGTATGCATGCATCACATCCCCATAATTCCAGAAACCATACCATTTGTTTTGCTCTATCGCTTTTTGATAGAAGCTGATATAAGCATCCAGCCTGTCTTCCACCCGGGCACGGAAAGGAGTACTACGATCGGGAAGGCTCCAAACACCAAACGCCTGCTTGGCATGCAAATAGTCAGGTACAGGCATCAGCACTCCCGGTCCGGCAAGTTGTTTAGCTTGTTCTGCAAAAGCTTTCTTTCCGCTATAACCACCCTGAGGTATCAAGGTAAGAGTCGTTGTACGGGCAATCCCGTAAGGGGTGCTCATTCCTTCTTGCACATCTTCGTAACTGGCATTCAAGTCATGAGCCACATTATCATAATGGCGCAA